>DGYFI06203__coassemble_945_pt1 | contig 53512 bp, 58 predicted proteins | sample DGYFI06203__metabat2_high_PE_014 | metagenome-assembled genome bin DGYFI06203 | reverse complement strand
ATTTGTGGGAAATTATTTTTATTTAGTATTCCAGCCTTAATTGCTTGCCTAAATCCCCACCCGGGTTTTTCATTGTTGGCACGTTCAATGCTGACAAAATCCTGAACCGTCTTAGCATCACCAGCATTCTTTCCAATCCATTTCTTCAATCGTGGATTCTTTTTGATTAGTTGAAGCCGAACATCATAAAATTCATCATGTTTCTTCTCAATTGGAAACCTATATCCGCAGTTGGGACAATTAGTCGTTTGAATTGGACAAGTTATGTGGCACTCGGGACAACTTTTCAATACTGGCTTACCCTTTAGTGAAAACTCGGGAGATGATTCCAAATTCCAATCCCATTCCTTGTCTGGCCTACCAAAACGCATAAAATTACCAACTTGGTCAATGATCGTTGCTGTTTTACCAGGCTTGTAGCGCATACTTCGCATCGCTTGTTGAATATAGACTGTGAGTGACATCGTTGGGCGTAGCAAGACAGTGCATGAACAATTGGTTACATCAAAGCCTTCTCCAATAACGTCATAGTTGGTAAGGACTTGAAGCCTGCCGTTTTCAAAGTCAGCAATATTTTTAGCACGTTCTTCCTTTTCTTTAGCAGAGCTACACGAATAAACACACGCGGCTTTATAGCCGGCTTTATTAAACATAGTGGCGATTTGCTTAGCAAAATCTACCGAATAGCAGTAAACAATCGTCTGTTTATCCTTAGCGTGTTTCTCCCACGAATGAAGAATGTCTCCAAAAATAACTCGACTTTTTGTATTTCCAAAATATTCTTTTACTATTTTGTCTGAAAAATCTTTTCCAGCCTGTCTTTTAAGTGCATCTTGGTTTCCAAGATCATAGCCCCAAAGTTGAAAATTGGATAAACGTTTCTCGCTTATTAACTGAGTAACCGTTGGCCCTACAATTAGTTTGTCATAAGTATCTTCAAAGCCTTGACCATCCATTCGAGCAGGAGTAGCGGTATATCCAACATGAATAGCTTGTGAATATCGCTCATAGATGTCTTTGTATCCTTTTGCTTCACTGTGGTGGCTCTCATCGGTGATCAGCATTGTTACTCCATCTACATAATTTTTAGTACGTTGCAACCAATAAGTGGTTTTTACGATTGCTTGTACGCCATACTGAAAGAACTTTTCTTCAACCTGCTTAACAATTTCTTTTCGATGGACCATGTAAAGGACACGACCGTTACGTGCATTTTCCCAATTGATCAACGCCATCATTTGAAACGTTTTTCCAGAACCAGCTGGGGCTTGGACTAGAGGATTATAATGGCGCAAAATAGCCTCTTGTGTTTCATTTAATTCGTTAACTTGGTCTGGAAAAAGTTTGAACGTTTCCATAGGTCCCACCTTCCTCTTCGAAAATTCGCTTGTACATTCCAAGTAAAAGACTGTTCAAAAGTTCAGCGTGGCATTTGAGTTCAATTGCTAAACGCAGCCGTTCGTCACGAGTTCCAGCTTGATCTTGCAAAGTGATTAGTGCATGTACGTCGTCAATTTCCTTTAACAACGCCAATTGATGTCTTTGATACGGATCTGCCATAATAACCTCCTACTTCAACCAGCCAGCTTCCTTGAACATATTGAATGTGTTCTTGGTAATCTGCTTCTCCGTCTTGCTGAACAATTCCTTGAACTCAGCCCTTAGCGCTTCGTCTTGACGATTGAACCGAGTGCTCATGGTAGTAGCGAGCTTGAACCCAACCGTATCAGCTAGGCGGTTCATAAAGTCGTCAGAACGAGTTAACTTATCCATAATGTCGCCAGCTAAGTGCTGCGATAGTTGATCTACTACTTGTTCTACCAGCTTGTCCGCTAGCGTCTGTGATAACTCATCCATATCCATTGGCGGTTGGATGTTAAAGTTAGATTGCTTTAAGGCTTTTGCGAGTGCCATCTCAATTTGTGCCTCAGTTATTTGCTTGGTTGCTGGTAATGAAGGTGCTTTGCTTTTTTTCATAGTCGACCTAGGCTTCTTTTTAGGAGTTAAATCGATAATCAATTTGTTGCCTTCAAATCGGCATTGGCTCTCATCAATTGGTGTAGCTTTCTTAAACGGTTCAGGGATTGCACCCCCTTCATTAGCATTAATAGACGCTGATAGTTCAAAACGACTGTATTGGCTTCCTTTAATTGTCTTTTCACTGAAGGTTGAAACAGCTCCTTGAACTGGGTCAAAATTAACAGTGAAAATGTTTTGTTTGTATTTAGCTACATAGACTCCACGTCCAACAATATTTAAGTATTGCTTGACCTTCTTGTATAAAACTGAATCTTCGTAAATTACAATTGGTAAGGCGTTTACCCACTTTGAAGTGTGCAACCATTTGCGTGTATTTACTTTTGCTCGTTCTTTTGCCATGTGTTAAAATCTCCTTGTAGTTGAGTATTTTGCATCGGTGTCTCCAGCACCGGTGCCTTTTTGTTTTCGTCCATAATTCCAGTAGGTAATTGCGTATACCATCAGGATGGTAACTGCTCCGTCATACTCACCGATTCCGGCACAGTATGCAGCGTAGGCTCCTGCGAGAAATGCAATTAACCTTGAGTGCGCTATCCAAGTCATAGCTAGCACTTCCTTTCATACGTCCATGTGTAATCACCCTGTGCTGCTTTGTTTTTCGTGATGGCTTCTGTATTTCTATCTAAAGCGGCGGTTACTTTATCCAAGTAGCCAACAACACGATTGCATTTCTTACCGAACTTCTTAACACCCTTTATTTTGACTTTGACTGCGTAGCTTTTTACTTTCATGGCTTATCCTCTTTCCTTTGGTACTAAGACAGTTTGCGTCAAGCACCATAAAATCTTTTTCTTGTTATCTAGTGTTTACTCCTGTACTTGTCCTTTTCCGGACGTTTCAAAATCGGCTTGTTATGAATCAAGCTATCCAGTAATGCCAGTAGCATAATTACTGCAATGATGAATACCGGAAGTCCTATTTGCATTGCTAAACTCATTACTCTGTTCCTTTCAAATGCGGGTCCAACATTCGTTTGCTGTACTGTTCTGATCGATAACGCAGAAATGCTTGCCAACGATTCTCGTCAATATAAGTCAGTGAACCCCCATCACGAATCACTGCGTCACTGTAATTCGGCAGAGATAAGCATTCATCTCGACGCTTATAAAACGTTGAAAGACTAATACCGTAATCATTGGCTATCTGTTGTGGTGTCTTCCATCCATTAGCCATCGCCATAGTAATTTCCTCTACCTAATCTTTAATTACAGTTAGCTTCTTGTGGTGACGCTTTTCCCACTCGTTGAGCGTCTTCAATTGATTCTCAGTAATCCGTTTAGTGCGTTGAGGAAGGCTAAAGTAGTTGAGTGAGTTTGCATAACCTAACGCCTCTTCAAAATCACTATGCAAGATTGCGGTGTACTTGATGGCGTCGAAATGTTTTTTAGTCATTGAGTAGAACGTCCTCACGATGTGACCATACTTCTTAGAGAAGAATTCATTACCGCCGTACTCTGGATCATTAAAGTTCTTCTTAATCCATGTCTTGGTGGTTACGGCTGCCCGACTAGAAATAGCTTGCTTTAGCTTTGAAGCCTCACCGTCGTTTAACGGAATGTACTTCTTGATTTCATCGATAGCGTTGTCCGTGTATGCTTTAAGCTCCTTTTTAGACTTTTCAGTCTGTTCCTTAATAGCGTTGTAGATGACTCGATTGATTTCGTTTTGCACTTTTTGGTTATCAATCAAGGAACCCAACAACTCAATTTGACCGCCCTTACGGTTATTTTTTGGCTCTGGATTTGGTGTTACTAATTTAGTTTTCATTTGTAATCTCTCCTTCTATTACTCTTGGTCCATCAAACATGGCATCAATGTTGTCAATAGTTTGGCGAACCATATCGATTCTGGTCCGTAAATTATGTTGCGCTTCCTCACCCATGCTCTGGATATCATCCTGGGTGATTTTTTGTAATTCCGGCAAGAAGTCTGTGATCTTTAACGATACTGAGTAGGCATCAATCTGAGCATCACGTTTCTTCCGCTTGAGTTCTAGCTCTTTCAAATGGTCATCCGATTCTGATTGCTTGCGACGATTCTCAGAAGCCTGTAGCTCTCGCTGATAGTAAGCAACATCCTCTTTATCTTTTTTGGATTGCTCTTCCAATTGAGCTAACCGTTCTTTGAGCTCTTCGTAATCATCAGGCTTTACTTCTTTAGTAACTGTCTTGGTGATTACTTTTGGTTCCAGCTGTTGCTTTGATAGTTCAGCATTACGTCGGTTTAGCTCAACTTGAGTGCGGCGGTTCTCTTCTAGTTCAGCTTGCTGGTCCGCAATTTGAGCGTCCTTATCGGCAAGCTCCTGGTCACGCTGTTTGAGCTTACGTTTGGTTTCACGAAGCTCTCGAACGGTCATGTCCTCAGGCTTTTTCGTTTCGCCGTTAGATAGTTGTTGTGGCTTTTCCCGTTCTTCTGGTGGCATGGTTGCAATCAAATACATAGCGTCTAATCCTAGATGGTTCGACGTCGAACCATTTGAAAGCTTTTTTGAAATAGTCATGAATTTATTAGCAGTATGACGATTCATATTTATCTGCTTTAGCCAGTCTAAAAATTCACCGTGCGCCAAGTCATGTTTCTTAACCCAGCTAAGCCGGCGCCCGATCTCAAAAATGGCTTGTCCGCCAATTGACTGGTAGGTTTTAATTTCAGTAGTAATCTTGTCCAAGTTATTGGATAACGGTTCTAGTTCGTTGATAGCAATCACTTCCCTTCGTATGGCAACCCAAATGCCTTAATAAGTGCAAGAATGAAACGTGTTGCAGCAGGAGTTTGTTTCCGCCCGGAGAGATAATCCGAAACATCTTGCTTATTCATTCCATACAATGTTGCTAATGTTGAATATGAAATTTTATTTTCTTTCAGATATTCATTGATTCGCTTGCGACCGTTTAATGTTTCTGGCATTTTCCAACCTCCCTTCTGCTAAAATGTAATTAGTTCAATATAAAGGTGGTGAATAGAATGAAATTAGATAACGTTTATAAAGTTGCGGTAGTTCATACAGATACCGTGGTAAATAATCTTTTGGATCACGGTTGGAAACTTTTAGAAATTACTACCAACGCATCGACTGATGATCGTTATGTTACTCAAGGCGTTTTTCAATTTTCGGAGCCTTGTTTCATTTGTGGTGCTACTAAAGAAATCGCTGAATCATATCCGATTTCAAAAGCTAAAGAACGTCATTATCCTTAGGCACCAAGTGGCGGTATAGGCTGTTGTCAGCATAGACAATGGCCTTTTGTATTTCGTGATAAGGAAGCCCGCTCTTTTCGCAAATCAAAACTAGCTTATTAGCTAATCCGAATGTTTCAGATGCACTCATTACGCTGTCACCCGAATCTGACAATCTCCGTAACCCAAGAAGATGTAAATCTATCTCTTTTTCAAAGTCATCAATTTTTGTTTCGTTATTAACTCTTTCCCCATCTTTAAGGAGCGCTTTTTGCAATGGCGCTCCATCGTTAGATGGTTTGTGTGTCCCATGAAATTGCATGAAATACCTCCTTTCTCGTTTATTCCTCCGACCCGCCCAGCGTAAGATGAAATGATAGAATGATTTTATACGTTTTTCGATAAATAGGTTGACTATTTAATACGTTGGTATAAAATAAAGGCATAAGAAATAAGCGATATATAAGCATTATTTGTTGCACTAAGTTTGGTAGCAGGCGCAACTGCTTTAATAATCGTTGCTGTTTTTTTTCTATCAATTTATCTTACGAAATTATAATAATACGTTCGTATAAAAATATCAAGTATATTTTACACGTTTTTATTATTTTTTCGCTATTGTTTGGAGGAATTTATAATGACTCTGTTTGAACGCATTCAAACATTGGCGAAGAAACGTGGCGAAAGCATGCAAGACGCCGCGCAAAAATCAGGTTTGAGCAAAAATTTATTTTATAGATGGAAGACTAGTGAGCCAAAAGGCGCTGATTTAAGAAAAGTGGCAGACCATTTTAATGTTTCCGTTGATTATCTTCTTGGCCGCACCGATACCCCACAGTTCACTCGTAAGGATGAGCGGGATGTCCAGAAAATTCTTACTGATATGACAGAGGGGCTGAGTAATGATTCTGCCCTTTCCTACATGAAGAACGGTGGCGAAGAAATCGACGAAGAAGATGCCGAACTCCTGCGGGCCTCACTTGAGAACGTTATTCGCCAATCCAAGGTGCTTGCAAAGCAGAAGTTCACACCGAAGAAATATCGGAAAGATAAGGATTAACGAGGTGACCGTTTATGCTCAGGGAACGCATCAAACGAAAAGCTCATGAGGTTGTGTATGCAACTGGCACTCGCGATCCCCTCAAAGTATGTGAAGCCAAGCATATTCCCGTGTATTATGACGATCTGGGGAAGCAAATCATGGCTTATCACACTGTAATAAAAAGAATACCCGCTATCGTGCTCTCAACACGTAATAGCGAGTTTGAAAATACTTATTCTTGTGGTCATGAGTTAGGCCATCATTTCTGTCAGCATACTGGAAATACTGAGTGCCTTAATAGAAACAATCTACGTTTCTCTGCTATGGGTAACGAGGCGGAGGCTAATGAGTTCATGGTTGACCTAATGCTTGATGGAGTCAACCCTCATGACTACGAAACTAAAGGTCAGCTGCTCCAAGTTTGCGGGATACCAGCTTGGGCGGAAAAGTACGTTGACTGGGATACGCTGATTGGCAACAAAAGATAATTCATAAGAAAGGAAATTATTATGAACAACCTAAATAGGAACCCTGAGATACCAGAAAAAGGCCTTTTCAAGCTAAAACTATTAAGAAGGCAATACCAGCAAACGACAAACACGCTCCTGCTCCAGGCCACAATAAGAAAGATTAATTTGCTTGTTGTAACGTTATCACAATAAATTTCTGATTAAAGTCAACAAACTGTTTTGCAACATACTTCTGTCTAAACTCTTCCTCTTGTATCCTTTTAGATATAGACTCATATGAATCCTGCTCGATACCCCTTTCTTGATTAAACGGTTGTAATATGAGCGAATAGTTGCTTTTTTCATCGGCGGAAGCCATATCAATATAGCCCCATCCCAGTGGCTGGTGATTAAAATCATATAAGTACGCAATCGTTTCCTGATTATCTCGCATCAAATTCCACCATACGTTTCCAGTTTCTATTGAAGCAAGGTTATTCATATGCAAGGTCGAGGCAAAAATTTTATTAAGTACCCGGTGAACAGGAATTGCTAAGAAGGTAGTAAGTAAAAATGATGTTATCACTGTTAAGGTTACTGCCATCATGATCATCATAGTCCCAGTTAGGTATTTATTTAAGATTACTAAAGTCAATTCATAAATTGACCAATCTATTAATGTCCACAATAAAGTTAACATAGCAATTGTAGATGTATGGTTGGAATGAATATCCACTATATTGAGCCTATCTAAAATTAGGTAGTTCAGCAGTCCAAGGCCGCCTGTCATCATTAAGTTATGAACAATTTCTCCGGTCATAGTTACCTCCTATAAGTTTCTTTATTCTAATTATAGAACACAAAACATTTTTTTGCTTTAATAATACGTCCAAGCGTGATCGACGTTAAAAGCTATGGGGAGACATATATGAAAAAAATAGGTTTATTATGTATCACTGCACTAATGGGACTGTCATTAGCAGCATGTAGTAATAGCAGCTCTAATAAATCTGCTAGTAGCAGTTCTAGCCACTCTTCTAGTAAAGTGGTTAAGCACCATTCAAGTAAAAAATCATCAAGTAAGAGTAGCAAAGTTAATGCCGGGTCTAATTCACAGTCAGTTAACAATAATTCTGCCACGCAACAATCGAACGCTACTAGCCAACAAAATCAAGGCAAAAGTTTAAGCGAAATAAATATGGAACGTGGATACGATCCAAATGGCAACCCCTTGTTACCAGGTCAAGATCATGCTGCCGGTTCAAACCCAGATGGAACGCCTGATGCTTGGGTTCAGGGACAGATTGACTGGGCAAAACAAAATGGCTACTTAAATCCAGATGGAACTGAAACAGATAAAGGAAGAGCCGCTGACCAATGGGTTGAGGAAAATGCCCATTAACCGGCAAAAGAATACGAATAGCTCGAATTATCTCAAACAATATATTTACTAAGGTAAATCAAAAAGCCCATCCCTGCTGGCACAGAGGATGGACCGTGGGCTGAAAGTTGATTGCGTATATTTCAGCCCTTTCATTATATCATAATGGAGGGAATGTTATGTGGGTTGAAAAAACTAATAACGGAAAATATAAATTCCGTGAATTCTATAAGGACCCTTTAACCAATAAAAAGAAAAACGTTTCTATCACAGTCTCTAGGAATACTAGAAATACCAGAAAAGAAGCGCAGATAAAGCTAGACGCAAAAATTACTAAACGACTTCATGATATACAATATGGAAAAATAAAACATGGTGTTAGATTACAAGCGTTATCAGAAGAGTGGCTTGATGATTACAAGAACAGAGTAAGAGCTAATACCCTCGCTAATGCAAAAAGTCGGGTTCGAAGAATTATGTGGGATATAGCTCCGGATACACTTATCGAAAAAATAACATCTAATTACCTTGCTAACTATTTTAACGACTTGCTGTATCAACAGAAATTGAAAAACGGGACTGTAAGTCACATCAAACAAACAATGAATCTACTTTTAAACTACGCCGTTTTACACGACTATCTAAAAACAAATCCGCTGGAAAGGGTTAGAATTAGCTATCGTAAAGAAGACGGTTCTGCGAACCCTAAAGAAAAGTTTCTTGAAGACGATGAACTACATGAAATTCTAAATTATGAGTACAAAGTCGGAAAACAGTATGGTCGCTTTTGTGAGTTCTTGTATTTAACTGGTATGCGTTATGGTGAAGCTGCCGGGTTAACTCCCAACGATATCGTTGGCAACGTTGCTGATATCAATGGCACTCTGATTAAATTACCAAAGCAAGATGCGTATAAGCAGCCAGGTACTAAGACAAAGTCAGGAATGAGGAAAATAACCCTTTCAAAAAAAGCTGTTGATATTATCCATAAACAGCAATCAGATTTCCCTGACAGTCAATTTATCTTCCGAACAAAGCAGAAATACTACATGCCAGAGGTAACCATCGACCAGCAGCTGAAAAGAGCAAAGAAAGAACTAGGGATTGATAAGAAGCTAGATTGCCATGTATTCCGCCATACGCACATCTCAAAGCTCGCCGAATTAGGAGTTCCACTTTATGTAATTCAAGATCGGGTGGGTCACGCAGAGGACAAAACTACCAGCTTGATTTACCTACACGTAACAAAAAAAGCCCAGCAAAAACTGGACTCGAAACTGGATAAATTGTAAAAAGTATTCCCCTTCCATTCCCCTTTTGGGGATTTTTTTATTTATGTTGAATAGCGTTAAGCCTTATAATCTCAAGCAATACATCAACCGCTCGTTCCATTGTTTGGAGGGAAACATATTCAAAACGCGAGTGCATATTTTCACCACCAGCAAAGAGGTTCGGGGTCGGCAACCCCAGGTAGGAAATCGTCGACCCGTCCGTTCCCCCACGAACAGGATAGATATTGGGCGTAATCCCTAGGTTTTCCATCGCCTGCTTAGCTAGTTCAACCACTTCCATATGTCCCTTTAAGGCATCCTTGAGGTTGTAATACTGGTCATATAGCTTCATGCTAATACGGTCGGCACCCAATTCGGTGTTCAAGCCAGTTACGATTCGTTTCAGGAGGTGCTTGCGTTCCTCAAAACTTTGCCGGTCATGGTCGCGAATGATGTAGGTCATCGCGGCGTGGTCAACCGTACCGGTAAACTTATATAGGTGGAAGAACCCTTCCCGTCCTGCCGTCCGCTCGGCCCGTTCATGGGCAGGCAGGCTATTATGGAGGTCAATGGCAACTTGGATGGCATTCACCATCGTCCCCTTCGCAACCGCCGTGTGAACATCTTTGCCTTCGATTTCAATCTCCGCCTGCGCCGCATTAAAGGTTTCGTACTCCAGCTCACCAAGTGGCCCGCCGTCAACGGTGTAGGCAATATCAGCCCCGAAGTCCGCAACGTCAAAGTGATCAGCACCGGTTCCAATTTCTTCATCCGGTCCCAGACCAATCCTGATTTCACCATGCTTAACTTCTGGATGGGCCATTAAGTACGCCGCCAGTGTAATAATTTCCGCAACCCCTGACTTATCATCCGCTCCCAGGAGAGTTGAACCGTCAGTCGTAATCAGAGTGTTCCCCTGGTAGTTCCGGAGCGCTGGAAACTCGTCAACCGTCAACTGGTACTTACCATCCCCGTCAAGTTGAATCGGCGAATGGCCGTCGTAGTTCTCGACAATTTGCGGATTAACGTTGTGGGCATTAAAATCCGCCGTATCGACATGGGCAATCAGTCCCAGCACCGGCACCTGGTAATCCAGGTTGCTTGGAATTGTCGCCATCAGGTACGAACTTTGCTGGTTAATGTGCACGTTTGCCAGACCTAACCCCTCTAACTCCCCTGCCAGCTCTTTTAAAAACGCGGTTTCCTTAGGGTCAGACGGAACCGTCGTTGCCGCTGGGTTGGAACGGGTTTCGGTTTTGACATATTTTAAGAAACGGTCTAGTAAACCTTCGTACTGTTCATTTGCCATTATTGATTTTCCTTTCCATCAACTACAAAAGTAAAGGGATCCGTATTGAGCTGGTTTTCGACAATCTCAAAATCCCAGCCGTCGTTCTCCGCTTGCCAGCTTCTAAAAAGCTCCGCCAGCTGGTGTTCACAAATCGTCTCAATATGGTGGCCCGGATCCACCACGGTCAGGTGGTTGGCAAGCATATCATGGGCGAAGTGGTAACTAACATCCCCAGTCACGTAAGCATCCGCGCCCATTCGAACGGCGTCGGCGTAAAAGTCCTGACCGGCGCCGCCCAAAACGGCTACCCGGTGAATTTCTTTTTGGCCATCATCAGGGTGGTTAATCAAGCGCAGGCCCGCCACGCCAAATAACCGGCGGCAGTAATCAGCAAACTCCCGGGGTGTCATTTGACCGTTGAAGTTACCAATCCGCCCCATCCCAACGGGAGCGCCAGTGATGGGGTCCGTTCCCGCTGGAACCAATGGCTGGCAGTTAGTCAAACCCAGTTTGGCGGCAAGCCAGTCATTCATCCCTCCATTGGCGGTGTCAAGGTTGGTATGGGCAGCATAAACCGTAATGTGATGAGCAAGCAAGTCGGCATACATCTGATTCTGCGGATTTCTGGTATCCAAATTCTGCGCTGGATGAAACATCACCGGGTGGTGGGCAAAAATAAAATCAACCTGCTGGTCAATTGCCTCGGCGACGGTTTCGGGCCGGACATCTAAGCTGGTCATTAACCGCCGCAGGGGCTGGTCCGGGTCCCCGACTTGTAAGCCAACGTGATCCCATTTCTCAGCCAGCTGGGGGCTGGCAAACCGTTCAAAACGTTGAATTAACGTCGTCCCATTAATCATCCGCAAGCGCCTCCTTAACAATTGCAATTGCCGCTTTTAACTGTTCCATCTTCGCCACTGGGGGCTGTTTTGCCGCCGCAATTTGTTTTAGCACCGCTATCTGCCGCTGAATATAATCCTGCCACTTTTCCGCAAAGATGGGGCCCTTTTTCTCCAATAGCAGTGGGCCAAACTGCAACTCGTAATCGCTATACCGGAATGGAACTGGTGACGGCTCGGCAACGATAATTTCATAAATATGCCCGTCTTCTTTGACTAAGCGTTCTGCCATAATTTGGTAGCGGTGGGCTTGCAGCCAGGCGCGCAGGCGCGGTTCGCCAACGTTGGGTTGGAGAATCAAGTGCTGAACGCCGGCCAGCTGTTTTTGTCCCCGTTCCAAGATATCGGCGATCAGCGTCCCGCCCATCCCCGCTATTACCACGGTATCAATGTGGTCGCCTGGGTGAATTGCGGCGAGACCATTTGCCAAACGGGGGATAACCTGTCCACCGAGACCGCTTTGCTGAATCTCATTTGCCATGTTCTGGTACGGCCCCGCGACAACTTCACCCGCTACTGCTTGGTCAATTTTCCCAGCCAACGCTAGGGCTGCCGGCAAGTAGGCGTGATCCGACCCAATATCTGCGAGTCGCGCTCCCTGGGGAACAAATGAAGCGACCATCGCCAGCCGTTTTGAAAGGTGTTGCGCATCCACGTTTATCATTCTTCCTTTATCAGTTATTCAGGAATAATTATACCAAAAAAGCAGGGAGACTGAGGAATTTCCCCATTCTCCCTGGAATCATTTCTTATCCAGCAATTTTTTCAACAAAACTTGCAATCCGCTTTAAGCATTCCTGAATATCAGCTTCAGAGGACGCGTAGGATAAGCGAATGTAGCCTTCGCCACCGGCGCCAAAGGCACTTCCCGGGGTCACCCCAACTTTTGCCTGGCTGGCCAAATCCCGGGCAAATTGTTCATCGTCTTTGCCAAAGGCCGCTGGAATCTTAGCAAAGATGTAAAAGGCTCCTTCTGGCGTGGCCATTTCAAAGCCTAACTTAGAAAGCCCCGCAATAACCATGTCCCGGCGTTTTGCATAGGATTGGCGGAAAGCGAGCGGGTCATCAAGACCGTTGACCAATGCTTCCGTGGCCGCGGCCTGGGTACTGTCAGTAACGGTGGTTACCAGGTAACAGTGCATCTTCAAAATGCTCTTCATGATTTTAGCCGGCCCGGCGATATAGCCTAGCCGGTAACCGGTCATTGCGTGAGACTTCGAGAGCCCGGAAATCAGCAAAGTCCGTTCAGGAATCATACTGGCAATTGAGGCGTGCTCTACCCCATAAACCAACTCACTGTAAATTTCGTCCGCAATGGCATAAAGGTGGTGAGCGGCAATGACCTTAGCCAGCCCAGCGAGCACGTCTGCGGGGTATTCCCGCCCGGTAGGGTTGTTTGGATAGTTGAGGAGGACCGCTTTAACCCCAGTCCCTTCCTGTTCTAAGACCTCTTCCAGCCGTTCCGGCGTCAGGACGAAGCCATCGGCGGACGTATCAACTTGGACCGCTGTAGCCCCGGTCATGGCAATTAACGGAAAGTAGAGTGCGAAAGCTGGGGTAGGAACAATCACCTTATCCCCAGTGTTCAAAAGGCTAAACAGGGTTGCATCGAGCGCCTCAGTGGCCCCCACCGTCACTACTACTTCACTAGCGGGATCATATTCGACCTGACGGGTCTGCTTAATATAATCACTAATTGCCGCTAACAGCTCCGGCTTCCCGGCCTGTGGCGCGTAGTGCGAATCATCATTTTGAATACTCTTGATTGCCGCCTGCTTGACGTGTTCCGGTGTGTTAAAATCCGGTTCACCTACGGTCAGCTTAATAATTCCCGGAATCCGTGAAACTTCCTTATCGAAAGCACGAATCCCAGATGGTTTTAAGGCGTCCAGCTTATGGCTAATAGTTCCGTATAAATCCGTTGATAATTCAGGCATACTGCAACTCCCTTTCTGTCTCTAAGCAATAACAACTTTACTTAAATAATTTTATTATTCGAACAAATTTTCGTCAAGAAGTTTTTAATAATTCGTTAATTTGATTTTAATTATTGCAAAAAAGCACGCTAAATTGTTAAAAATTTAACGTGCTTAGGGAAATAATCCGTATTTAGTTTAGTAGGGACTACTCTAAGAAGTCCTTTAGCTGCTTAGAACGAGATGGGTGACGCAGCTTCCGCAAAGCCTTCGCTTCAATTTGCCGAATCCGTTCCCGGGTAACACCGAAGACCTTCCCAACTTCTTCCAGGGTCCGGGTCCGCCCGTCGTCGAGACCAAAACGTAGCCGCAGGACGTTTTCTTCCCGGTCGGTCAAAGTATCCAGGACATTTTCCAACTGCTTCTTCATCATTTCGTAAGCCGCGTGATCAGCCGGACTCGTCGCATCCTGGTCCTCGATAAAGTCGCCCAGGTGGGAGTCATCCTCTTCGCCAATCGGCGTTTCCAGCGAAACTGGTTCCTGGGCAATCTTAAGGATGTTACGAACCTTTTCCGTTGGCATGTCCATCTCTGCCCCGATTTCCTCTGGCAATGGTTCTCGACCGAGGTCCTGCAGGAGCTGCCGCTGAATCCGGATCAGCTTGTTGATCGTTTCCACCATGTGAACCGGAATCCGAATCGTCCGCGCCTGGTCGGCAATTGCCCGAGTAATCGCCTGCCGGATCCACCAGGTAGCATAAGTGGAAAACTTAAAGCCCCGCCGGTAGTCGAACTTCTCGACGGCCTTCATCAGCCCCATGTTCCCTTCCTGAATCAGGTCTAGGAACTGCATTCCCCGACCGACGTACCGCTTGGCAATGGAGACCACCAGCCGCAGGTTTGCTTCTGCCAGCTGTTGCTTAGCGACCTCGTCTCCCTGTTCAATCCGGAGGGCGAGCTTAACTTCTTCATCAGCCGTCAGCAGGTTGACCTGACCAATCTCCTTGAGGTACATCCGAACGGGGTCGTTAATCTTGACACCGGTCGGTGCGGACGTATCCTTCATCGCATTTTGTGAAAGTTTTTCGGTTGCCTTCAATGCCCGTGGATCAGGGTCACCATTGGCATCAACCACACTAATCCCGGCGTCTTCAACGTTTTGGAGGAGGTTGTCAATGCCATCCGCGTTCAGTTCGTACGGCTTGGCAAGTTTGTCCGTCAGCACATCGTATTGGATTTCCTTTTGCTTTTTGTACTGGCGAATCAATTTACCAACAGCAGTATCGTATTCTTGTTGGTCAAAATCTTCGCTATTGGAAATAACAAGGTCTTTCTTCTTACTCTTTGCCATATTAATTAGTCTCCTCTGCTTTATACTGTTGCTGTTCTTTTAACAAATCCACCAATTTAACCGTCAATTTCATTACCAGTTCAGTATTGTTCAAAGTATTGGCTTCCCGCAGCTGCTTTTGAACCTGATTAATTTGATCATCCAGTGGCGTCTGCCGGGTGATGATGTGCATGCAGTCATCAATAACCGGCATTTGCACGGCCGGATTGATCCGCAACTGCTCAATCTGACTCAGTGTTGTCCGCAGTTCATCCTCATTCAGGTAATTAAGGAAGTCCGCTACCGAGTAATCGCCATGCTCAGTAAAATAACTAGCCGCCAGCAGGTACAGGGTTTGGTAACGCTCATGAACAAAGTGGAAGCCAGCGGTTGCCGTTACGTGCGCCCAAACCTCCTGACTATGCAGCATATAGTACAGGAGCATCTGTTCTGCTAACTCTGCCCGGCTGATCTTTACCTGCGGCCGGGACTCAACAACCGCAGCTGGGGACTGGCTAGTCAGCTGATTTTGCTGGCCGGGAGTTGGCTGCGGCTGACGAATTCCAGTTTGCGCCCGCACCTGGGCTAGTTGACTTTGCAACGCGGCCTTATCAAGAGAAAATTCCTGGGCCAGTTTGCTCAGGTACAAATCCTCTTCCAGCGGGGTCGGCACCGTCGCAATCACTTTCAGGACCTGGTTTAAATAGTCCATTCGTTCGCCCTGCTGGTCCAGATTGCGTCCCTGCCGCAAAAAGCGCAGGTAAAAGTCAAACGTCGTTTCCTCCTGGCTAGCCAGGTACTGCCGAAACTTCTCCGGCCCAAAGCGCTGAACATACTCGTCCGGATCAACCCCAGCTGGCAGTTGGACTACCCGTACCTGGAGGTTCCCGGTCTGCTGACTTTCTACCAACTTGATAGCCCGGTCGATTGCGTTTTGCCCCGCGCTATCACCGTCATAACAAATATCTAACTGGGTAGTCGTCCGGTGGATCGTCCCCACCTGTTCTTCGGTAAAGCTGGTTCCCATCGAGGCCACACCGCCCTGAATCCCAGCACCAAAAGCTGAAATAACGTCCATGAACCCTTCAAACAGGTACAGCTTTCCGTCTTGGCGGGCCGCCTTGCGTGCCACATCCAGATTAAAGAGTGCCCGCCGCTTGTTAAAGATTGGTGTTTCCGGGCTGTTGAGGTACTTGGGCAGGTCAGTGTTAGCCGTACTGAGCAGGCGCCCAGAAAAGGCAATTACCTGACCACGACGGTTCTTGATCGGGTACATCACCCGGTTGGCAAAACGGTCGTGGAGCTGGCCTTCACGGTCCTCAGTGAACAAGCCGGACTTGCGCAAGAGCTGGTAATCCAGCTTTTCCTTGTCGCAATACGCTTTTAACACCTGCTGTTCCGGCGCGAACCCCAGCTGAAATTGATCAATCAGCTCCCGGGAAACACCCCGGCGAGTCAAATAGTGCAAACCAGCCTCTCCCGCGGGGGTACCTACCAGGATATAGTGGTATAGTTCCGCCGCCTTCTGGTGGAGCTGGATCAACTGCCCGGTTTCACTATCGACTGGAGCTGCTGGACGGTTGCTCGACTGAACATATTGCTCAGGCAGGCTAATTCCGGCATCCTTAGCAACTACTGCCACGGCCTCCACAAAGTTAATGTGCTGGTAGTCCATCAAGAACTGGAAAACATTGCCGCTCCGGCCGCAACCAAAACAATGATAATACTGCTTCTCCGCGTTAACCGAAAACGACGGGGTCTGCTCATTGTGAAATGGACAGAGCCCGGTAAAGTTTTTGCCGGCCTTTTTTAGTTGAACATAGCGGCCAATTACGTCAACAATATCAACTGAATTACGCACCTCATCGATTACCGCCCGCGGTATTCTTGCCATTGAACCACCCCATTTAGTTAACCTGTGAACAGTAACGAAAGGCCGCAACCCAACGGAATGCGACCCTCCTTTACTTATCTAGCCATAATTCACTTAATATATATGATACCACAAGGCAGCTGGAAAACAATCAAAAAGCACTACTTAACGATTAAATCATTCAAGTTCCCCATGACCCGGGCAAGCCGCGCGATGATTGCCAACTGGGCTAACCGGTTATTCCGTACGGCCTCGTTCTTATCCATAATCATGTTTTCATCGAAGTATTCGGTGATCACTGGCGCTAATTGGCGCAGTTCAGCAAAATTTTCTGCTACGGTCCGGTTAGCGGCACCAGCAGCAACCTCATTTACCGCCGTGTACAGTTTCTTTTCAGAAGGGTTCTCAAAGAGGCTCGGGTCAACCTGGGCAGCCAGGCCCGGGTGGCCCTTCTTGCTAATCCGCAATACCCGTGTCAGGGCCTCGACCGCATCCTTAAAGTCGGTGTCTTCCTTGTGCTCATCGATTGCCGCTGCGGCTTCAAAGACCGTTTCAATGTCGTCATTTTCCGTATCGGTAACGGCATCAATAATATCATGCCGCAAGCGACGACCGCTAAAGAACTGCTTGAGCCGGTCCAGGAAGAAGGTCCGTACGGCGGGCGCATTCTTCGTCAAATCAAAGTCGATTGCAACGTCGGAGTCAGCAAAGGACTTAATGAGGAATGGCTGAATTCCCAGCAGGGAGAGATGCCAACCGCGGTCGTTGATAATCCGGACAATTCCAAATGCTTGCCGCCGCAATGCATAGGGATCATTAGAACCGGATGGGATCATGTCCACGGCAAAGAAGCTGAGAATGCTATCCAGCTTGTCCGCAATTGCCAGGATGGCCCCCAGCTTAGTAGCTGGCAAGTCACCTTCCGCAGAGATTGGCATGTAGTGTTCCCGGATAGCCGCAGCGACATCGTCCTTTTCACCAAAGAGTTTGGCGTAAATTTCGCCCATTACTCCCTGCAATTCCGCAAACTCACCAACCATCTGGGTCGTCAGGTCAAACTTGTAAATATGAGCAGCCCGGTCAAGGTCCGCTAACTCGGTAGCGGACAAGTTCAGGCGCTTCCCAAGCAGCTGGGCGATTACCGCAACCCGCTGCATCTTATCGTACATCGAACTAATCTTATCGTGGAAGCTAACCTTCTTGAGGCGGTCAACGTACTGGTCAATCGTCAGCTTTTGGTCCTCTTCATAGAAGAACTTAGCATCTTCCAGTCGCGGAACCAGGACCCGTTCATTCCCCTTGATGATATTCTCAAGGTATTCCTTATTCCCGTTGCGGACAGCAATGAAGTTTGGTAACAGCTTGCCTTGGTGGTCACGCAGGTAGAAGAAGCGCTGGTTATCCTTCATTGAAGTAATCAGCACTTCATCAGGCAGTACCAGGTACTTCTTATCAAAGGATCCGGCAAACGCCGTCGGCCACTCTACCAGATTAGTAACCTCTTCTAATAGGTCGGGATCTTTATCGATTACCCAATCATGCTCTTCCACAATGGCGTCAATTTGGTCACTGATGATCTTCTTGCGCCGCAGTGGGTCCACAATCACGAACTCCTTTTCCAATTCCGCTTCGTAGTCTTCAGCAGTCGCTAATTCAATGTCATGCCCCAGGAAACGGTGACCACGGGTAGTTCGACCGGCGGCAACGTCTAGGATGCTGAAGGGAACTACTTGGTCGTTCAGGAGTGAAACCAGCCAGCGAATCGGCCGGATGAACTGCAGGTTGTTGTACCCCCACTTCATCAGGGTAGGGAAGTTCATCGCAGTGATGACGTTTGGAAGGCCCGCCAGCACTTTAGCAACCGGCTTCCCGGCAATGTGCTTTTCGACAAAGACGTATTCTTCGCCCTTAACTTCCCTAAACTCAATATCATCGACCGTTGCCCCCTGTCCCCGGGTAAAACCGATGGCGGCCTTAGTCCAATTGCCATCGCTATCCTGGGCGATTTTCTTGGCTGGCCCCTTGACGGTCTCGTCAACGTCCGGCTGCTTATCAGCTAAGCCCCGAATCAGCAGGGCTAACCGCCGGGGGGTTGCGAACTCTTGAATCTCGTCAAAGCTGATCCGTTCTTCCTTGAGGTAGTCAGCCACCCGCTGGTGCAACTGTTTAATACTTGGTGTTACCACGTGGGCCGGCATTTCCTCGACCCCGACTTCGAGTAAGTATGAATTTGCCATGTTACTTGTCCCCCTTCTTAGCCTTCTTGGCCGCCTGCTTAGCTGCCCGTTCTTTCGCCTTTTCTGCCTTCTTGGTATATTCTGCTAATGTCTTCTGCCGAAGCTGTTCATCATGGATCAGTGGGAAGCCCCGCTTCCGCCGTTCTTCAACGAAGGCCTTTGCGATTGACTTCGCCATAATCCGGATCCGGTGCAGGTAGCCGGCCCGTTCCGTAACCGACACGGCTCCCCGAGCATCGAGCAGGTTAAAGGTATGGCTGCACTTTAATACGTAGTCGTATGCCGGGTGGACCAAGCCAAGCTTGATCAGGCGCTTTGCTTCCCGTTCGTAGTCGTTAAAGGCTGCCAAAAGCATGTCCTGGTTGCTCTCTTCGAAGGCATACTTGGAGTGTTCATATTCCGGTTCCTTGAAAATATCACCATAAAGAACCCCATCGGCCCATTCCAAGTCGTAAACGGAATCTACGTTTTGGATATACTCAGCCAAACGTTCCAAACCGTAGGTAACTTCGGATGCTACTGGGCTCATCGGCAGTTCACCGACCACTTGGAAATAGGTGAACTGGGTAATTTCCATTCCGTCTAGCCAGATCTCCCAACCAACACCGGCACACCCCATTGATGGGTTTTCCCAGTTGTCTTCGACGAAGCGGATATCGTGTTCCAAGGGATCAATCCCCAGTTCCTTGAGACTTCCCAGGTACAAGTCCTGAATGTTATCCGGTGAAGGCTTCATGATTACCTGGAACTGGTGGTGCTGGTACAAACGGTTCGGGTTTTCGCCGTACCGTCCATCGGCAGGCCGCCGGGATGGTTCCACGTAGGCAGCGTTCCATGGTTCAGGACCGATTGCCCGTAAAAAGGTGTAGGGGCTCATGGTTCCGGCACCCTTTTCATTGTCATAGGCCTGCATCAACATACAGCCCTGCTTAGCCCAATATTGCTCGAGCGTGAAGATGATTTCTTGAACAGTTAGCTTATTTGTCGTCATCTGAATACTTCCCTTCATAAATAAAAAAATCCCCGTAGTTACGAAATCCGTAACCACAGGGACGAAATTAATTCGCGGTTCCACCCTGCTTTTTTGCACTTCTGCAAAACAGCTTAGTTCAATTGGCTGCTAGAGGGCCACCCAATGACTATCCTCACGAGGCTCACACTTTCCCCCGTTCGCTGGGCAGGACCGGTCATTGCTCTTCTCCGTCATCGCCGGACTTATTCAATTAAGTGTTACCAATAAACACGTTTTATAATAGAAAACTTTTCCGGGCTTGTCAATCACCCGCAGTTAAATTCCCCATTTTTTGCTCCAGGCGGTGCATCTGCTGGATAAAACGCTTGCTCTTCAGGCGCAGTCCCACCTGGTCATCATAAATGGTATCAAGGACGGTCTGGAGGCGCAGCTTAGTAACCGGGTTGATTTTGATATTATTGACCCGCTGCAGGTTAAGCTGGGCAAACTGTTGCAGGTAGTACACGGTTCGCCGGTCCAGGTGAAAGCGGCGGGGGTCAAGGTGCCAGTGACGGTTGCACAGCATTCCCCCATACTGCTCCGAAAAGTCCAACGGCCGGTCTGCCCGCCCGCAGATTACGCAACGGTCCCAGGTCGGCGCCACCCCGAAAACAGTCAGCAACTGCGTCTCAATAACGTTGGTTACCACCTGCTCGTCCTGCCCCCGGTCGATAAGGGCTAGGGCAGCCGCCACCTGGTCAAACCAGCCGCCCAGTGGCTGCCCGTCTGTGAAGGCGTGGTCAACCAAGGCCAGAATATAAGTAGCATAGGCGTTCCTGCTTAAATCCCCGGCAATGTGCTGGTACTGGTGGGTCTCACTTGCAGTATTGATAAAGCTAAGGCCGTGATCATCCAGCGAACCAATATAGCTTCCATGAGTAAACGGCAGGATGTCACTGGCTAGCCGAAAGCCGCGTTTCTTGGCGTCCCGAACGTAGAACATTGCGGGGCCAATCCGGTCCGTCAAAATTTTGATTAGGAGGTCACGTTCGCGGTAGTCACGCCGGTAGATGATAATTCCCCGAAAGTCTGTTGTTTCCCGGGCCACGCGATCGCTCCTTTCTCAGCAGTTAGTAGTCCTTATTCCGGTAGCCATAGTCTTTGAGCATGGCAGATTTATCCCGCCATTTTGGAACAACTTTGACCCATAATTGTAGGAATACCCGATCACCAAGGAGTCGTTCAATATCTTGGCGGGCCAGTGTCCCAATTTTCTTGAGCATCTGCCCCTTTTTCCCAATGATAATTCCCTTTTGGCCGGGGCGTTCCACCACAATATTCGCCGAAATGTGAACGTGCTCTGCATCTTCCCGCTGAATCGAGGTGACGTCCACTGCAACGGAGTGCGGAACTTCATCCCGGGTCAACATGAAGACCTTTTCCCGAATCATCTCGGCAATAACAAAGCGTTCTGGGTGGTCGGAAATTTGGTCGGCTGGGTAGTACTGCGGACCGTTCGGTAAACCGGCTACCAGTTCATTAATTAATTCATTGACGTTATTCCCCTGCAGGGCCGATACCGGGATAATCCCCTTAAATGGCAACGCCCCCTTATACTGATCCACGATTCCTGGCAGGTCATTAGGGTGAACCTGGTCAATCTTATTGACAACTAGATAAATGGGCTGCTGGACCTGTTTAAGGCGCTCGATAATAAAGTTATCGCCGGGTCCCCGCTTTTCGGTCGCGCTCACCACGTATACAATGGCGTCGACTTCATCGAGGGCCGACAACGTGGAGCGCTCCATAAAGTCCCCCAGCTTCGTTGCCGGCTTATGAATCCCAGGAGTATCAATAAAGATGATCTGCGCATCCTTACTCGTGTAGATCCCCTGGATCTTATTCCGGGTCGTCTGAGCAACGTTGCTCATGATGGCCACCTTTTGGCCCACAATGTAGTTTAGCAGGGTTGACTTCCCAACGTTGGGCCGGCCGATCAAGGCAACAAAACCTGATTTATAGTTTGGATTATCCATTTTTACTCCTATCTTACTAAGTCTACCAGGTGGGGTCCAAAGATAATCAGCCCCACCACTACCGCGAAACAGGCCGCTAGCAGGACCCCGCCCGCAGCCACGTCCTTGGCTTTCTTAACATCTACATTATACTGGTGGTTAACCATGACGTCCGTCACAGCCTCCGTAACCGTGTTTAAAAATTCAGCAGCAAACACCAGAAAAATCACCAGGAGCAACCATAGCCAGTCATTGCTGCTGATCCGAAACCACCACCCCAATAGCAGGGCCACTACCGCCGCTAGCACATGAAAACGCATATTCCGCTCTTCACGCACCATTATAACGATCCCAGCAGTTGCATGGGCCGTTGCCTGGTATAGATGGTGGTTCTTGCCAACCTGGTGCTTATCTTTGGAGTCCATACTCATCTAAGATCTCCCGTTGTAGGTCAAACATCCGCTGCTCATCGGCTGGCTTTTCATGATCATAACCGTTCAGGTGAAGGAAGCCATGGACAACTAAAAAGCCCAGTTCCCGGTCGACGGAATGACCAAGGAATTTGGCTTGTTCTTCGACCTTATCAATCGAGACAAAGAGGTCGCCCAGGTTCTCCGGAAGCTCGGCTGCCAGCTCAGGATCCATGATAATCGGTGTTTCATCGCCACTTTCTTCGGCCGCAAAGCTCAAGACATCCGTCGCCCGATCTACGCCACGGTACTGCTGGTTGAGTTTGCGAATTGCCGGATTAGTCATCATCGTTACCGACATTTCAGTACTGTCTTTTAAGGATAGTTGGCGGGCCGCAAATTGCAAAACATCCCGCACCAGAGCGAGCTGGGCTGGGCTTACCTGTCCGTCAGTTTCATCGTATATCGTCAGGTCCACTACTCTTCCTCCTTCGCTTGTTTGTGCGTCGTCTGCTCCTCATAGGCGGTGATAATCCGGGCAACTACCGGGTGCCGAACTACGTCTTCCGCCCCGAAGCGGACAAACTGAATCGACTGAATGTCCTTGAGAATCCGTTGGGCACTGACCAGGCCACTCCGCACCCCATGCTTCAAGTCAATCTGGGAAATATCCCCATTGATCACCATCTTGGAGCCAAAACCGAGCCGGGTCAAAAACATCTTCATTTGGGCGTTGGTAGTGTTTTGGGCTTCATCTAAGATCACAAAGGCCCCGTCCAGCGTCCGTCCCCGCATATACGCCAGGGGAGCAATTTCAATAATCCCCCGCTCCATCAGACGTTGGGTGTGGTCAGTCCCTAAAATCGCGTTCAGCGCATCATAAATAGGACGCAGGTAGGGGTCCACCTTTTCTTGCAGGTCACCAGGCAAGAACCCCAGGCTTTCTCCCGCTTCCACTGCCGGCCGGGTCACGATAATCCGTTCGACCTCTCCCCGTTTAAGGGCGGCCACCGCCATCGCAACGGCCAGGTAAGTTTTCCCAGTTCCGGCAGGACCAATTCCAAAGGTGATATCATTGTGTTTAATGGCATTGACATATTGGCGCTGGCCAAAATTCTTCACCCGGATTGCTTGGCCTTTCCGGTCCTTAATAATGGTTTCACTATACAGGTCCGCAAAATACTCCAACGTTCCCCGGTGAGCCATCTTCATTGCGCTTACGATGTCAGTGCTATGGAGGTGAATCCCCTGTTGAAGAAGACCAACCAGGGCATGAAAGACATCGATTGTTAATTTGACGTCCTCCTCCCGGCCACGAACCTGTAAGTCGCTGCCAAAGGGGTTGACCGTAACGTCCATCCCCTGTTCAAAGAGACTGACAAACTTGTCTTGGGGGCCGAGGATGCCAACTTCTACTTCTGGTTGGTCGATTTGAAAAACTTGTTCGTATTCTTGTGTGTTTTCTGCCAAACTACACTATTCTCCTTTATTAAATTTAATTCGTTCTTTTACCATGTTGATTATATCATAGCTTTCCGTTGACATAACAGCAAAAAGGAGGCTGGGAATCAACCCCATCCTCCTTGTTTTTCAGGTGCCGATGTTATGCGCAGTAACTGGCTGGCAGTTCAAACATCACCATCTGCCCCACAGGCTAGCCGCGCATCGATGAGAAAGGAATCGCCAAGCCAATCCTTCCCCTTCTTTAACTATTGTTGCAAAATTTCTTGAGCTGCTTTAATTTGCTGGCGAACCTGAGCAAAGCCGGTCCCACCAACTGAGTTCCGCCGTTCGACCGCCACCATTGGTTTGAGGACGGTATAAACGTCTTCTTCGACCCGCGAATCGATCTGTTGGAACTCCGCCAGCGGAATATCAGCCAGGTAGGTACCGGTCTTTAAGCCCTTCAAGACCAGCTCCCCTACGATCTCATGGGCGCGTCGGAAAGGAATTCCCTTGGTTGCCAAGTAGTCAGCTAATTCGGTCGCGTTGGAAAAATCGTGGTGGGTCGCCTGGGCCATTTTCTCCTTGTTGACCTGGAGGGTCGCAATCATCCCGGTCATTACCTTTAAGGACGGGAGGATTGTCTTGACAGCATCAAAGACCCCCTCCTTATCCTCCTGCATGTCCTTGTTGTAGGCTAGCGGCAACCCCTTCATCACCGTCAGCAGGCCGGTCAGGCTGCCAAAGACCCGGCCGCTTTTTCCCCGGATCAATTCTGCCATGTCGGGATTCTTTTTCTGCGGCATAATTGAACTGCCGGTCGAGTACGCATCGGCCAGCTCAAGATAGCCGAACTCATAGCTGCACCAGTAAATCAATTCCTCGCATAACCGCGACAGGTGAACCATCAAAATGCTGGCGTTGCTCAGAAATTCCAGCGCAAAGTCCCGATCACTGACGGCATCCAGGGAATTTGCATATGGCGCACTAAAGCCCAGCAGGTGCGCCGTCATTTCTCGGTCAATCGGGAAGGTCGTTCCGGCCAGTGCAGCGGCTCCCAGCGGTGATAGATCGGTATGCTGCTGGTTGAACTGAAACCGTTCGACGTCCCGCTGAAACATTTGGAAGTAAGCCATCAGGTAGTGACCATATGAAATTGGCTGGGCGTGCTGCATATGGGTGTAACCGGGCATAACGGTTTCTACGTTCTGCTCTGCCTGCTTAACCAGGGCGGCCTGTAAATCCTTGAGCGCGCCAATCACCTGGGGTAGCCGCTCCTTGACGTACAGGTGAAAGTCGGTAGCCACCTGGTCATTCCTGCTCCGGCCGGTATGCAATTTCCCCGCAACGGGTCCAATCTTCGCCGTCAAAAGCGCTTCAATGTTCATATGAATATCTTCATTTTCTACGTCAAAGGAGAGGCCGTGATCGGCTAGTTCAGCTGCCAGCTCTTGCAGGCCGGCAATGATTTGATCGGCGTCCTGGGGCGTTAAAATTTGGGTTGCCTTGAGCATCTTGACGTGGGCCAGCGAACCCATAATATCCTCCTTAGCCATTTCCTGGTCAAAGGAAATCGAAGCCCCAAACTGGTCGACTAACTGGTCACCAGCCTCTTCAAACCGGCCACCCCACATTTTTTTAATGGGCATCGGCCGACGCTCCCTTCTTTGCCTGGGCCTTTTCCTGGACCTGGGCATAAACCTTGTCAGGCAGCTCCCAGAGTTTGATAAAGCCGGTAGCGGCCTCCTGGTCAAATTCATCAGCGGACATGTAGGTCGCCAGGTTCTTGTCATAAAGCGAGTTGGCTGACTTCCGCCCCTCACAGATGACGTTGCCCTTAAAGAGCTTGACCCGTACAACCCCGTTGACAACCTTTTGTGTTTCCTCCAAGAAGGCAACTAGGGCCTTCATCAGCGGTGAATACCAGAGCCCATTATAAATCAGCTCGTTCATCTTTAGTTCCACGGTCGGCTTGAAATGAGCGACTTCCCGCTCCTGGGTCAGGTCTTCCATATCCTTGTGTGCGGCCAGCAACACGGTAGCAGCAGGGCATTCATAAATTTCCCGCGACTTAATTCAGACGAGCCGGTTTTCCACGTGATCAATCCGCCCAATGCCGTTCTCACCAGCAACCTTGTCGAGTTTCATAATCAGTTGGTCCAATGGCAATTCTTCACCATCAAGCGCGGTTGGAACCCCTTCTTTAAAGGTAATTTCCATCACCGTTGGCTGGTCAGGCGTTTCTTCGATTGGAGTAGTCCGCTCGTAAGCATCTTCTGGCGCAGCAACCCACGGGTCTTCCAAGATTCCGCATTCATTGGCCCGTCCCCATAAGTTCTGGTCAATTGAGTACGGGCTCGCCTTGGTAATCGGTACCGGGATGTTATTATCCTTAGCGTACTGGATTTCCTCTTCCCGCGACCAGTGCCAGTCCCGGATAGGGTCCTCAATCTTCATCTCGGGAGCCAGGGCGTGAATTCCCGCTTCAAACCGGACCTGGTCATTTCCCTTCCCGGTACAACCATGAGCGATCGCCGTTGCTCCGTACTCCTTCGCTACCCCGACCAACTTTTGCACAATCAGCGGCCGGGAAAGCGCGGAAACTAATGGATATTTTTGCTCATACATTGCATGAACTTACAGAGCGGGTAAAACAAATTGTTCGGCAAAGTCACGTTTAGCGTCAATCACTACCGACTTCCACGCACCGATTGCGGCGGCCTTTTGCTGAATCGCATCCAGGTCTAATCCTTCACCAACGTCAATACAGCAGGCAATCACGTCGTAACCCTTATTCATCAGCCACGCAATTGCAACTGAGGTGTCCAGGCCCCCTGAGTAAGCTAACACAATCTTTTCCTTTGCCATAGCAATCGTCTCCATTCATAATTTTGTATATTTATTAATTGAAATCAATATACATTGAATATGAATATATATCAAGAGCTTTTTGCTAAAAAGTTTTATTTATGCGTAATTTTCCGCTATTTTTGTATAAAAATCAATTAAGCAGAGTTTAGCCGCCTAGCTATTTTATACCTAAAGGAACTCCACTTTGGAAAGTGAACAATAATAAAGTGCAGTACACAAACAGGCCTCCAGTGCTCGGTAAAGCCGAACTCTGGAGGCCCTTATACTTTCTAACGACTGGCTGTGTGTCAATAATTTCCACGTTAGAAGTATTTAAATAAAGTATTCTAAATTCCATTACTGATTAGTTTTGGAAATGCAGCACTTGCTCCGTTTGTAATGGGAACAGCGCTAACTCCTGGCGATTCAAATCTGCGTGGTGCAGCTGAACCGCATTAATTTGGTTATTCTGGTAGGTTGTGTAATAGAAGTTCCCGGTTGATAAATTAATCCCATCCGAGTAAATGGTGGCTTCAAACTTTCCGGATGCCACTTCGTCTAACCCTTCCTGCTGCTCAACGGCGTGCAGGCAATGGAAATAGTTAGTAACGTTCTCCAACTCGTTTTTGCCTGTTGGAGCGTGGTGCAGAGTAAAAACTTCCTTAACGAACCGGCTTGCGGAGTCCATCCCGCCTGGCAGCATATGGGAGCCAAGGCCCCGACTATATGCCGCCAGGTTCACGCCCGGTGCCAGCTGGTTGGGTGGAGTTGTTGGGGCTATTCCCTGATAATTAGCCAGGTTAGTCAGCTGGCCAGGAAATTCTGGATTATTAGTCAAAACATTGACCGGATTATCATAGACGTGCAGGCCGGTAACCGTTGATTCAACCACAATGGACTTTCCAGACCGATCAGCAATCAGCCAGTGCAGTGGTGACAGTTGTAGCTGGTCAGAGAAGTTGATGTTGACGAGGTTGAGCTTTTTTAAGAGCTCCCTGGCTTCGGCAACATTCTTACACTGCCCCAGGATGTACGGGATAAATTCAAAGGGGGAAACGTTGTCCTTACCCTCTTCCAACGGGAAGTAGTGGGCTGGTCCGTCAAAGTTCAGGCCGGCCATCCCCAGTCCCTCTTCGTTGGCCCCATCAAAGTATAATGGATAGTTATCCTTCACCAGGGCCATCCCAATGATTGCATAGTGGTGCCCCATTGATGGTACCTGCCGGAAGTTGAATTGGTAGTTCCGCGGCGTCACCACTACTTCCTGACCAAACGAAACTTCTAAGTCCAAATTTCGACCAAAGTAGTGGTCACCCGCATTGTATAAAATTGAAGTGCACATTTTAATTCCCCCCTCTAACGGCCAGAAAACGGGTTAGTTGCTGCTCAAGGCTGCCTTGACGGCCTGGTTAACCACCTTGCCATCCGCCTGTCCCTTAACCTTTGGCATGACAGCGCCCATAACCTTACCAAAATCCTTCATGCTTGAAGCGCCAGCCGCCGCAATGGTTTCCTGAACAATCTTATTCACATCGTCAGCGGACAGCTGCTTTGGCAGGTACTTTTCTACCACCGTTAATTCATGGTTAGTTTTATCAACCAGGTCTTGGCGACCAGCTTTCTCAAATTCAGCTAAGGATTCCTTCCGCTGCTTGTATTCCCGGGACATTACTGCCACTTCTTCGTCGGGTGTTAAGTCATGCCCGGCTTCAATCTGGGCGTTCTGGACAGCTGCTTTAAGCATCCGGACCACCGCCAGGGTTCCCTTATCCCGACTCTTCATTGCACTAACCATGTCACTCGTTAAATCCTGTAGTAAGCTCATTCTATCCATCTCCTATAATACTGAACAAAAAAGCCCCCACCGGGAAAGGTAGGAGCATTCGTTTTTAGTAACGACGACCACGCTTGTTCTTGCGCTTCCGTGCCGCTTCAGATTTCAACTTGCGTTTTACACTTGGCTTTTCGTAGAATTCCCGCTTCCGGTATTCCTGCAATGTTCCATTGCGCGAAACTGAACGTTTAAAGCGTCGAAGAGCGTCGTCTAAAGATTCATTCTTACGAACGACTGTTTTTGACATGTTGATTCCCTCCCTCCGAGCTTAAAGTTACGTAACAAGGCCATCGCAGCCTTTCACTACAAAAAATATTGTACCTAATAAGCCGGTTAGTGTCAATATTTCTTTTCAGAGATTTCCTAATTTTGAGAACGGTCAGCCCGCTTTTGACACTATTTTAATGAAGAAACAAAATCAACCGTCAGATTGATGATACCTTTCTAATGAATATTTATACTAATTTAGAGAAAAGTATTGCATAAATAGTTATGAGGGTGTATATTCATTTACAGTTATTATTTGAGAATACTAATTGAAAAGGAGTAATTGATTTATGAAGCACTTGAAACCATTGCTAATGCTAGTCATCCTCTGTGTTTCACTGGTCATCACCCCCCTGAACGCATTCGCCGCTGCCACCAGCTCGAGTAGCAGTGCGAGCTCCGATGCAACCAATTCAGCGGCTACTGATGACTCGGTACAGCGGATCAAGCAGAAGGGAACCCTGGTCGTCGGGACCAGCGCCGACTACCCGCCATACGAATTTACTACCAAGAAAAACGGCAAAACCGAATATGTTGGTTTTGAAATGGACGTTGCCAAGCAGTTCGCTAAGGATCTCGGCGTTAAGCTCGTGATCAAGAACATGGACTTCGACTCCCTCCTGGTTGCGCTGGAATCCCATAAGGTCGATACCGTTATTTCCGGAATGAACATCACCCCTGAACGTAAAAAGAGCGTTGACTTCTCTGACCCCTACTACGCAGGTCACAAGTTATTCCTGATCAATAAGGCTGATCGGAATAAGTACAAGTCAACCAAGGATTTCACCGGCAAGAAAGTCGGCGCCCAAAACGGGGCAATGGAATATAATCTTGTCAAAGAAAACATTCCAAATGTTCAAGAAAAGGGACTTGCTAAGATTCCTTCCCTCGTCTTAGCTCTGCAATCACACAAGGTTGATGGGGTATTAATGGATGAAGCAACTGCTAAAGCCTATGCCAATAACAATTCCAACCTAATGACTTTTAACTCCCACATTAAAATCCAATCTGGCGGGATTGCCATGGCCTTCCCAAAGGGGGACACATCCCTTGAGGCAGCTGCCAACCAAACTGTCGCCAAGATTAATAAGGAAGACTTGATTAACAAGCAGTGGATTCCCCAAGCTTCTAAGTACATGAAGTCTTACAAGAAGGCTAACACCGTGGCTAGCTACTGGACCTTCTTCGCTAAGGGGGTTGAATACACGCTGATCATCACCGTGATCTCCGTAATCTTCGGTTTCCTGCTCGGGACCCTCTTCGCACTGATGCGGTTGTCCCAGAGCAAGCTCCTCCACGGAATTGCCATCTGCTACATCGAATTTATTCGGGGAACACCAATGCTGGTTCAGATCATGTTTGTCTACTTCGGAATTGGGGCCATTATCCAGTCGATGCCAGCCCTCGTCGCTGGAATCATTGCCGTATCCGTTAACTCCGGGGCCTACGTCGCCGAGGTTATCCGTTCCGGAATTCAATCCCTGCCAATCGGTCAGACTGAGGCGGCCCGGAGCCTGGGGATGACGAAGAAGCAGACCTTCCGCTTCATCGTCTTGCCACAAGCCCTGCGCAACATTTGGCCAGCCCTGGGGAATGAGTTCATCACCCTGTTAAAGGACAGTTCACTGGTTTCCACGATTGGGGTCGGCGAATTGATGTACCAGACCCAGTTGGTCCAAGCAGATACCTACAAGGGGGTTCTGCCACTGTTCATTACCATGATGATCTACTTTATCCTGACCTTTACGTTGACGAGAATCCTGAACTACTTCGAAGGGAGAATGCAACATGCCCACTAAAATGATTGAAATCCAACACCTGAAAAAAGAATTCAACGGCGCTGAAGTCCTCAAAGATATTTCGGAAGAAGTCGATCAAGGACAGGTAATCTGCGTAATCGGACCGTCCGGGGCCGGAAAAAGTACCTTCTTACGGTGCCTGAACGTCCTCGAAAAGCCGACGAGCGGTAAGGTCCTCTTTGAAGGCAAAGACCTGACTGATATTTCTGATAAAGAACTTGATGAGTTGCGGGAGAAGATGGGAATGGTCTTTCAAGGCTTCAACCTCTTTCCGAACATGACCGTAATCGATAATATCAAGATTGCACCGATCAAGGTCAAGGGGATTAGCGATGAGGAAGCCACGAAAACCGCTGAGGAACTCCTGACCAAGGTTGGCCTAGCGGATAAGGCAGATGTCTTCCCGGACAGCCTCTCCGGTGGTCAAAAGCAGCGGGTTGCCATCGCCCGGTCGCTAGCGATGGACCCGGAAGTGATGCTCTTTGACGAACCGACTAGCGCCCTCGACCCGGAAATGGTTGACGAAGTGCTGAACGTTATGCAAGGACTGGCTGATTCCGGAATGACGATGGTGGTGGTCACCCACGAAATGGGCTTTGCCAAGGAAGTGGCTGACCAGATCTGGTTCATGGCAGACGGCTACATTCAAGAAACCGGGGCCCCGGATGAGTTCTTCAGCCACCCGACTAGTGACCGGGCTAAGGAATTCTTGAAAAAAGTTTTGAAATAAGTCTAGAGATATGAAGAGGCTGGGAATTGACTCAGCCTCTTTGCTACTTTAAAGATAAAAATGCCTCAGCGCAGTAGCTGGCTGGCAGGTCAAACGCTAATAAATCAGCATTTAACCAACCCCAAATAGGCTAGCTGCGCGTCGTAGCCATCCTTGCGGAGGTTCGAAGACAAACGCCCAAAATCAGCGTCAGCCAATTTTAGGCGTTTTTTCTCACTCTCTTTCCGTTGTGGTTAAGGAATGTGCGATGGCTACAATTGCAGTTCGCCAACTGAATATAGAACCGCGTCACCGGACAGGAGGACGCGGTCGCCAGCCTCTTCACAATAGAGGGTCCCGGTCCGCGGCGAAGCCTGGAAGGCAGCAATCGTCTTCTTGCCCAGCTGGTGCGACCAATGCGGGGCAATCTGGCAGTGGGTACTCCCAGTGACCGGGTCTTCGAGGACGGCCAGTTTGGGCGCAAAGCAACGGGATATGCAGTCGTACTGCGGGTCATCGCTGGCAGCCGTAATGTTTTGGAGGAGTCCCGGCAGCTTGGCGAGGTGGTCAGCGTCCGGGTGATAGTTCCGGACAGCGTCGGCAGTTGGCAATACACAGAGGAGATCCCGGTCAAGGTAGGCGGCGACTGGTTTGACGCCGAAGACCGCAGTCATCTCAGGCGTTACCGGGACTTCTTTGAGCTTGTAGCTCGGAAAACTCATTTGATAGTGGTCATCTACCGCACTGACGGTCAGCTCCCCGCTCTTGGTCATAAAATGGATTATCGAGCTCTGGTGGTGGCAGTAGTTCAATACGACAAAGCCACTAGCTAGGGTCGCGTGGCCGCACAAATCGATTTCCCCGCCCGGCGTAAACCAGCGCAAGCGGTAGCGGTCTTCACCATCTGGCACTAGGTAAGCCGTTTCTGATAAACGGTTTTCACGCGCGATATTTTGCATCACTTGGTCAGCTGGGAATTCGTCCATCAGACAAACGGCTGCTGGGTTTCCTGCAAAGAGCCGGTCGGTAAAGGCATCGACATGGTAAATTTTCATTGTCCTCCCCTCCTTCTTAGAAACATGGTTAGGCCATTATAGTATTGCTAGTTTTAGCACATCACCAAGAATAAAGACAACAAATCCGGCAATCAAAACATAGTTAATTATACGTCGCCATTTTGCACTCAAATCAGTAGTATTCATACAGGAAACTAAAATTAGAAGGCAACCGATTAAGTTGGCCACCGTCGCCGTAGACTTCTCATTAACAAAAAGTCCACCGACAACCAACACCACTCCCAATAAAGTATAAGTCAAGTTTTGAGCATCACGACTTATTAGTTATTACTTCCTCTCTTCTTAGTATCGTGCCTTTCCTGGTCAGCGTAGTAGAGCTTAAAGAAGACGTTCAGCGGCAGGAGGAACGCGCCGAACGTCAGGCTTTCGCGCCGGGTCGGCTGGCGCCGCGGCTTTTCTGCTTTAGTCATTGAGGTCACTCTCTTTAATAAACACACCGGCCGCCGTCGTCTTGCCATGACGGCTGGAAATTTCCTGATAAGCCTTCTCCATGGCAGCATGGTGGTCAACGCCGACAAGTTTGGAGAAAATCAGCAAAGCAATCTGCAAGTCACCAATACTGTCGACCAGCTTAGCCCGTTTTTGCTTATTATAGGCGGAGGACAATTCACCGAGTTCCTCAGCCATTTTCATAAACTCCACCCGCGGGTCCGCTTCATCAATCCGCCGTTCATGCGCCCATTCCATGATTTTGACATTCAGTTCTTCGTAGGTCATCACAATCATCCTTTTTGTCTGTATTGTAAATGATGACTTAGTAATGTTGCAATCCCCTGATACTAATAAAGCCCCCATAACTAGATACTTGTTCTGGTAATGGGGGCCCTTCTACTTATTTAGAAAAACTCTTAATTGAGGCCATGATTAGGTCAATGAACTTCTCCCGGTCAATGCTAAGGAGAACTTCCGTATTCTTCGGCTTATCGGTCAGTGTGTAGTAATCGCAAACCGTCTCACCCCGGGTCAGCTCGCCCTGCGTTTCAACGTCGACGTTCATCTTAGCGGACTTGAACATGGTCGGGTCAATCAGCCAGGCAATCGTGCATGGGTCATGGAGTGGTGCGCCCTTAAAGCCCCACTTGGGGTTTTCATGGTACTGTTCAAAGAAGTTGAGGAGCCCATAAAAGGCTTTTCCGACCGGATTATCAATTTCACCAATTTGGTCAATCTCGTCCTTCATGATCTGTGCTTGGTGGGTCACATTCAACGGTGCCATCACCAACGGAATACCAAAATTCATCACAATCTTCGCGGCCTCGGGGTCAACAAAGATGTTGAATTCCACCGATGGCCGCCAGTTACCGAGACCCATGGCCCCACCCATGAAGACGATTTGGTCAATCTTTTCCCTAGCGAGGTCTGGGTAAACCCGGAGAAATAAAGCGGCATTCGTCATTGGACCAGTCACGACCAAGGTTACTTTTTCGTTACTTTCCCGCAGAACCTTTGCAATCAGGTCAATGGCGGGTATCGTTTGAACCTGAAAGTCCGGGTCAGGCAGGTCGGCACCATCTAGGCCGGTCTTCCCGTGAACTTCGGGAGCAGTTTCCAACGGCTTTACCAGTGGCGTTTGGTTCCCCTGTGCAACGGGAATGTCCTCCCGATGCAGCAAAGTCAACATCCGCATAGCGTTATTGAGCGTCTTGTCTGGCGTCTGGTTCCCTGCCGAAGTCGTCACCGCCAGTAAGTCAATCTTCGGGGATGCCACCGCCATCGTTAGCGCCAAGGCATCATCATGCCCGGGATCACAATCCAGAATAATCTTTTTACCCATGTGTAATCGCTGTCCTTTCTTTGCTTATAGCGGTAATAAGCTTATATATTAATAATATCATAATAGCGTTTTCAGAATCAGCCACATCTTTGGCATAGCAATAAAGAAAAGTTAAAGAGAGAAAAACGTAAATCCCAATCAGTCCATATAAAAAGGCCATCACCCGCAAACAGGTGACGACCTTCTTTCATATATCAGTCTTGTTTAATTATCCAGCTTATAATCAACGTCTTCACCGAATTCGATCTTCAAATCGTCGAGCTGCTGCTGACCAACCTTGCCTGGGGCGGCGGTCAGTGGTTCGACGGCCTTGGAGTTCTTCGGGAATGGAATGACGTCCCGGATGTTGTCGGCTTCCGCCAGCAGCATTACCCAGCGGTCCAGCCCAAAGGCTAGTCCACCCTCAGGCGGCATCCCCATCGTCAACGCCTTCAGCAGAAAGCCGAACCGTGCCTCGGCCCGTTCCTTGGTGTAGCCCAATGCCTTCAGGACCTTTTCCTGAACCTTAGGATCATGGATACGGATGGAACCCCCACCGATCTCCTGACCATTCAGGATGATGTCGTAACTCTGGGCGTGGGCCTTGTGGGGGTCTTCGCCGTCTTCCAAGTAGTGCAGGTCTTCTTCATTCAGCATCGTGAATGGGTGGTGGGCCGCAATCCACTTGCCAAAGCCTTCGTCGTATTCAAACATTGGCCAGTTAACGACCCAGAGGTAATTCCATTGCCCTGGCTTAATCATGTCGAGTTCTTCGGCAATCGCCCGCCGGAGGTAACCCAAAGAATCAGCAACGACGTGGAAGCTAGCGGCAACGAAGAGAATCAGGTCGCCGTCCTTGGCACCCATCTCGGCGTTAATCTGGTCAGCCTTGTCATTCAAGAACTTAGCAACCGGACCATTGTAACCGTCTGCGGTAACCTTAACCCAGGCTAGTCCCTTGGCACCATAACGCTTGATGTAGTCTTCCTTCTTGGAAATATCCTTCCGGGAGTACTTATCAGCACCACCCGGTACACAGATGGCCCGCACGAAGCCGCCGTTTGCGACCGTTCCGGAGAAGACCTTAAAGTCACTGTCCTTGACGATATCAGACAGGTCGTGAATCAGCATGCCAAAGCGGGTATCCGGCTTATCAGAACCGTACTTATCCATGGCTTCCTGCCATTCCATCCGTGGGAACGGCGTCTTGATGTCGATTCCCTTAACTTCCTTCATGACCCGCTTGATCAGGCCTTCGGTAACCGTCTGGATGTCTTCTGGCGTGGCAAAGCTCATTTCGGTATCAATCTGCGTAAATTCCGGTTGCCGGTCTCCCCGCAGGTCCTCGTCCCGGAAACAGCGAGCCAGCTGGTAGTACTTGTCTACGCCGGCCGCCATCAGCAGCTGCTTAAAGAGTTGTGGTGACTGTGGCAAAGCATAGAAGTGGCCTGGGTATACCCGGGAAGGCACGATGTAATCACGCGCCCCTTCCGGCGTTGACCGGGTCAGGTCTGGTGTCTCAACATCCAGGAAGCCTTCACCATCGTAATAGTTGTGGACAATCGAGGCCACCTTACTCCGCAGTTTGAGGTTCTTCATCATCTCTGGCCGCCGCAAGTCTAGGTACCGGTACTTCATCCGCAGGTCTTCACTAGCGTCGACGTTGTCAGTGATGTCAAACGGTGTCGTTTCAGACTTAGCCAGCACCTTGATGTCGTCAACGGCGACTTCAACCTTCCCGGTCTTCATGTCTGGGTTAATTTCCTTTTCCGCCCGCAGCTGAACCTTCCCGTGCACTTCCAGTACGTATTGGTTCCGCACGGCATTCGCCACCTTAAATACTTCTGGATTTTCCTTTTCGTTAAAGACCAGTTGAACGATGCCTTCCCGGTCCCAGAGGTCGATAAAGATCAAGCCCCCAAGGTTCCGGCGCTTCGCTACCCAACCTTTTAAGACGACTTCTTGGCCTACTTGCTGTTCATTAGTGTCTCCAGCGTAATTTGTCCGCTTCATGCTTCCACTTCTCCTTCTGCTCATAACCAAATAAAAAAGCACCCTTGAACAAAACAAGGGTGCTCATGCACGGTACCACCTTGGTATCAAACTCAACGATAACATCAGTTTCCTGACGGGACAACTGTCCAGCCTAAAAGGGTCAATCGGACCTTCGTTTGGCGGGCTCCCACTATCCCCGCTCGCTGACCTCCTACCGGTACCGAGCATTCTTTTATTTACGGCTACGAATATTTAATTACAGTCCTAACTGTACTCGCCAGCCGTCGGAAAGTCAATACTTGATTACCACCTTGCATTTTCCACCGACTATCCTAGAATTAAGGTAAACTTTACGCAAGGGAGCGGGATCAAATGAGTAGAAATTACCAGTGGTTTAGCCAGTTGCCAATCAAAAACATCACCAGCTACCAGCCGGTCAGCGGTGGTGACATCAACGAAGCCTATCAGATTACAGCCGATGGGAAGAGGTATTTCATCAAGGTCCAGCCTAAACACCAGGCCGACTACTTCCGTCACGAAATCAACGGGATCAAGGCGCTGGGCCGGGTCGTCAACGCCCCGACCCCACTCCACAACGGGAACATCAACGGGGATGCCTACCTGGTCTTAAACTGGCTCGACGAAAGCACCGGCAGCCAGGCCGACCTGGGCCGCGCGGTGGCACGGCTGCACCAGCAGACTAACGGCCAGTTTGGCTTTGTCGATAATCACCAGACTAAGGCACTGGTGAAGGACAACTCCTGGAATGATTCTTGGGCCGATTTCTACGTCAACCAGCGGCTCCTGCCAGAGGTTAAGGTCGCCGCGGATCGCGGCCGCTGGAATCGCTGGCGGGAAGACCACTTCCAGCAGATGGTTAAGCAGTTTCAGCAGTATTACCAGGACCGTGATGTAAAGGCCAGTCTCCTCCACGGGGACCTCTGGGCCGGTAACTTCATGTTCGCCGGCGACCACGAGCCTTACCTGATCGACCCGGACGCAGTTTACGGTGACCGGGAATTCGACCTGGCGATGACCACCGTCTTTGGTGGCTTTGACGAGGACTTCTACCACGCTTACAACGCAGCCTACCCGTTCACACCGGGTATCAACGACCGCCTGCCTTGGTACCGGTTCTACTACCTCTGCATGCACCTAGTTCTCTTTGGTGAAAGCTACGGACCCGCGGTTGACCGGATTCTAAGCCAATACTGACTTAAAAGGAACTGCGATATAAATCCTATTACTTAGATAAACATTAACAGCACAGTACACAAACGGCCTCCAGTGCTCGGGCAAAGCCGAACACTGGAGGCCTGTTTGTGCTTGCGGGGGTGGGGGCGACGAACTAGACAAGCTAGTTCTACCCCACTCCCTTTTTCGCACTTACTTTTCATAAATAATCGTAACCGGGCCGTCGTTTTCCAAGTTGACCTGCATATCGGCACCAAAATGGCCGGTCTCTACATGCACGCCAGTAGCTGCTAGTTTCGCATTAAAGCGGTCATAGAGCGGCGCCGCAATTTCGGGCTTAGCCGCGTCGGTAAAGCCAGGGCGGTTACCGTGGCGCGTATCCGCATAGAGGGTAAACTGCGAAACGGAAAGAATTCCCCCGTCGACATCCTTGAGGCCCCGGTTCATCTTGCCGTTTTCATCCTCAAAGACCCGGAGGTTAACAATCTTGTGAACCAGGTAGTCAAGTTCCGCATCCCCATCGTTAGGCGCAAAACCGACCAGTAACATGTAACCCTTGCCGATCTTGCCGACGACCTCACCGGCAATCGAAACCTGGGCATGACTGACCTTCTGTAATACTACTCGCATTAGGGCACCTCCTACTGAATTACCCGCTTAACCACGTAAACGTCGCGGATGTTCTTCAGGGCATCCATGATTAATTGCAGTTGTTGCAGGTTCCGCACACCAATCGTCAAACTGATGGTGACCATCTTATTATGGTCAACCTTCCCGTTAACCGAGTTCAGGTACTTAGTACTGTTGTTAATCGACCGCAGAACATCATTCAACATCCCGTTGCGGTTATAGCCCTGGACCTCAATATCCGCATTGTAGTTGGTCTTATCGCCATCCGGGTTAGCCCAGTAGACACTGACAATTCGCTGTCCACTCTTCTGGGCTGCCCGAATGTTCGGACAGTCGGCCCGGTGAACGGATACCCCACGTCCCTTGGTGATGTAGCCGGTAATGGCGTCACCAGGAACCGGGTTGCAGCAATGACTGAGCCGAACCAGGAGGTTATCGACGCCCTCAACCACAACGCCCTCACTGGAAGCCTTCGCCTGCTTCTGCTTTTGCCGCTCGTCCGGCTTTTGCAGGGTCTGGTGATCTTCCAATAAGGCCTTTTCCGCAGCCTCCTGGCGATCGCTCTCCGCTTTAGCCCGGATGTCGGCAGTAAAGCGGTTCCGGACGCCAACCGGGGCCAGGTCGCCAAAACCAAGGGCCGCAAACATATCATCCGCGGTCTGGTAATGCAGCTGGCTCGCCACTTCTGCACACTTTTCGTCCGTCATTAGGTCCGCCGCAGAATAGCCGGCTTCCCGAAGTTCGGTTTCAATCAGGTGACGGCCCTGCTCGATATTTTCCTCCCGGTCATGGGCACGGAAAAAGGACCGAATCTTGTTGCGGGCCCGCCGCGTTGAAACCAGCTCCAGCCAGTCCCGGCTTGGCCCGGCCGAGGAAGAAGAGGTCAAGATATCGACAATGTCCCCGTTCTTGATTTCGTAGTCAAGGGGAACAATCCGGCCGTTAACCTTCGCCCCGGTCGTGTGGTTGCCAACCTCGGTATGGATCTGGTAAGCCATATCCAGTGGACCCGCCCCCTTGGGCATCTCAATCACGTCCCCCTTGGGGGTAAATGCGTAGACCTTGTCAGTGAAAATATCGCTCTGGATCCCCTGCATAAATTCGTCAGTGCCCTGACTTTCACTCCGCATCTCCAGGATTTCCTTAACCAGGTTCAGTTTTTGACTATCGCGAGTCTGTTGGACGCCGTCGGTCTTTCCTTCCTTGTAGGCCCAGTGAGCGGCCACCCCAAACTCGGCCACCTGGTGCATGTGGTGGGTCCGAATCTGGACTTCCAGTGGCCGCCCCTCAGGACCGATAATGGTGGTGTGGAGGGACTGGTAGCCATTTGCCTTTGGCATGGCGATGTAGTCCTTAAATCGTCCCGGCATCGGCTTCCAGTTGGTATGGATAGCACCGAGGGCCGCATAGCAATCCTTGATCGTGTCCACCACAATCCGGATTGCCAGCAGGTCATAAATCTGGCTAAACTGCTTGTGCTGGGTCACCATCTTGCGGTAAATCGAGTAAATGTGTTTCGGCCGCCCATAGATCTCCACGTTCGGGCCAAGGTCAAGGTCGCTGATGGCCTTCTTGATTAACTTGATTGACCGGTTGATTGAGTCAACCCGCTGGTCCCGCCGGGAGTTCATCAGGTGGACAATCCGGTAGTATTGCTGTGGATTAAGGTAGCGGAGGGACAAGTCCTCCAATTCCCACTTAATCGTGCTAATCCCTAGCCGGTCGGCGATGGGAGCATAAATTTCCAGCGTTTCATTCGAGATCCGGCGTTGCTTGTCAGGACGCAGGTGTTTCAGCGTCCGCATATTGTGCAGGCGATCCGCCAGCTTCACAATCATCACCCGGATATCCTTCGACATTGCTAGCAGGAGCTTCCGGTGAGTCGCTGCCATCTGTTCCTTGTTGGACTTGTACTGGATCTTTCCTAACTTGGTATCGCCATCGACAATCATCGCAATGGTGGGTCCAAAGAGTTCCTTAATGTCGTCCAGGGTCGCCCCCGTATCCTCAACAATATCATGCAGGTAGCCAGCCGCGACAGTTTCTGGATCCATTTGAAGATTTGCTAAAATCCCTGCTACCTGGATGGGATGAATAATGTACGGCTCACCCGACTTGCGCCGCTGGTCGTGGTGACAAACCTCGGCAAAACGGTAAGCACGTTCCACCAGGGCAACGTGCTCGGCATTCATGTAGGAAGATACCATCTTTTGGACATCTTCATGGGTTAATTCTCTTATCTCTGACATCAAACAGCCCCCTTCCGACTAATTCTGTTTACGAAGCGAACAAGAAAGGTACACGATTGCTAGATAGGCCGCCGCAAAGTACATCGTATACCGTGGCAAAAAAAGGAAGGCCGTAACTAAAAACAAACCCGGAAAGACCAACAGTGTCCACCAGCGGCCTGTGTGCCGATAAAGGTAGCCGCCCAGCCAAACGCTGTAACAGCAGTTAATGACTATCAAGAACAAGCCAACCCACATTGCCCTAGTTAGCGGCAGTTTAACAGCGATTAACGGCAATAAAACGCCGAATAAGCTGGCCGTTCCCCACAAGTAAATATTAAACTTCTTTGTCAAATTCATTTTCTCAACACCTTACAGTCTGGGATGCTTCACGCCCCAGATATTTTTTCAATTGTAACACCAATTATTTTTTAGCGGCAGCCAATTCGCAAACGTATGACACCGCGGAGAGGAAATACAGGGGTGCCGTCTCAGTCCGTAAAATTCGGGGACCCAACCCCACCGGGACTACCCCGACGGCCTGCATCCGTTCCACCTCAGCTGTTGTCAAACCACCCTCGGGGCCGAAAATAGCAACGACTTGCTCCCCGGCGGTTAGTTTGGTCAGTACTTGAGCGAGGGCGCTGGTTTCGCCCTGCTTGGCTGACTCCTCCCAGGCTACCAACCGCACTGGAGCAGGATTGGCAGTCAATGCGGCCGTTATATTCTCATAATAGACCACTCGTGGTTGATAATTGCGGTGGGACTGTTCAGCGGCCCCATCGGCAATTTTTTGCAAGCGGGCCAATTTACGCTCCCGCTTATTAGCTGCCCAGTGGCTGATTGAACGTTCAGACTCAAAAAAGGCAATCGTGGTCGCACCTAGCTCCGTCGCCTTTTGCACGATCCACTCTGGCTTTTCCTTCGTTTTAGGGAGACCACAGAGGAGGGTCACCTCCACCGGCAGCTCACTATTCCCTGGCAACTGCTTGACTAGTTTAACCGTGGTCGCCGGTTGAATTGTCGCAACTTCTGCTAAGTAAGCCCGGTGGTCAGCGAGAACCAGTTCTACCTGGTCGCCCGGTTGGGCACGCAGAACCGTTGTCAGGTGGTGAGCGACATCCCGGGGAAGGGTCAGGGCATCATTGCTCGGCTCAGCGGCAAGGAAATAACGTTGCATTATGCTTCCTCCTCCGTCGGCTTGTGGGCAACGATACCATGCCAATCTTTCATTTTAGTTTCACTATCAATAATAAAGCCCTGCTTATTTAATTTCTTGCGAATCAGGGCGGCCTTATCATCAATGATTCCGGAAGTCAGGAAGAGGCCGCCGGGCTTGAGATTTTCGTAAGCCTGAGGAATCAGTGGCACGATGATTTCAGCCAAAATATTAGCAACAATGATGTCTACCTGCGTGTGAATACCATCCAGGAGGCTATTAACGCCGATCTTCACATCGCTGGCGACCGGGTTCAGGGCCAGGTTCTTTTTTGCCGACTCAACCGCCACGTCATCGACATCGTAAGCGGCCACCTGACCAGCGCCCAGCTGCTTGGCGGCGATGCTAAGAACCCCGGACCCGGTTCCAACATCGATCAAGGATTCACCGCCCCGGATAACCTGTTCCAGTGCCTGGAGCATCAGCCGGGTCGTCGGGTGGGTCCCCGTTCCAAATGCCATTCCCGGATCGAGGTACAGTAGCTTTTCACTCTCCTGCTCAGGGGTGTAGTCCTCCCACTGTGGAACAATGGTCAATTCGTTGGTCACCCGCAACGGGTGGTAGTACTTTTGCCAGACCGTTGCCCATTCCTCGTTATTGACCATCGCCGCAGTAACCTTATTTGCCCCCGGGTTTAGCCCATACTCTTTGAGTTTAGCTACTTTGCTCGTAATGGTCGGGACGATTTCAGGGACAAAGGTCTTTTCCGGGAAGTACCCCGTGACCGCGGCCCCTTGCTTCCGATGGGGAATCTCCTCTGGATCAATAATCTCGCCGTAACGACCATACTTTCCTGGTTGAAGGTGGGCAAAGTCGGCGGCGTCATCTATCTGCACTCCTTGGGCTCCCTCACTTGTCAAGATGTAGCTAACCGCCTCGACGGCCTCACTTGAAGTAATTACCGTTACCGCTGTCCAATCCATTCTTGTTCCTCCTTAAAATTAACAAAAATCGTGACCACTAAAAGCACTGGTCACGATTTCCTACTGTCCTATTCGTCATCATCATTGTCCCGCTTTTTCTTTTCCTTTTCCATGTGATGCTTCAGGTAGTCGATTAAATCCGACTCCGTTAGAAAAATTCGCGGGTGGTGCTGGTGGTGAAGACGCACGTCAATTTCATTAATCTTTAACCGACCAGTCCAAGTATGGGAGTAACGAATGATTACCCGGTTATTTAACCGATGCTTGCCAAAGCGGAAAACATAAACGTGCTGGGGGGTCATCATCGGCCGAATATATTCACGTTTATACATCAAGTCGTTATCACGCATAAACTGCTTCGTTCGATTTAGAATGGTAATCACCTCCTCCCCAAAGAATTCATTAGGCCCACAATTAGCCTTACCTTAATAGATATTACTATTTTAGCACATGTTGCAGTTCTTCCATAGCCAAATCTCTACAGATTATCACTGGCATTATTACTGGCAATGATTTTTTGACCTATTTATAGATTTTATACCTAGGAATGCTATAATATTTACGAGATCTAATCTCGAAATTTTACAAGAGACAAGATGAAAGGGAGACTGTATATTTATGTCAAAGAATCATCAAAAAGTTGTCCTCGTTGGTGACGGGGCCGTTGGTTCAAGCTACGCCTTTGCAATGGCACAACAAGGAATCGCGGAAGAATTCGCAATTGTGGACATCATTAAGAAGCGGACTGAAGGGGACGCTTTGGACTTGGAAGATGCCACTGCCTTTACTGCCCCAAAGAGTATTTACTCCGCTGACTACGACACTTGCAAGGATGCCGACCTGGTTGTTATTACTGCCGGTGCTCCCCAAAAGCCTGGCGAAACTCGTCTGCAATTAGTTGACAAGAACTTGAAGATTATCAAGTCCGTAGTTGAACCAATTGTTAAGTCTGGTTTTGACGGTGTCTTCCTGGTTGCCGCTAACCCAGTTGACATCTTAACTTACGCCGTTCAAAAGTTCTCTGGCTTCCCGAAGAACAAGGTTGTTGGTTCCGGTACTTCTCTGGACTCCGCTCGTCTGCGGGTTGCCCTTGCTAAGAAGTTCCATGTTGACCCACGTGATGTTTCAGCTAATATCATGGCAGAACACGGTGACTCCGAATTTGCTGCCTTCTCCAGTGCAACTATCGGTGGCAAGCCATTACTGGACATGGCTAAGGAACAAGGCGTTTCTGAAGATGACCTGCTGAAGATTGAAGATGACGTCCGGAACAAGGCTTACGAAATCATCAACCGGAAGGGTGCAACCTTCTACGGTGTTGCTACTGCCTTGATGCGGATTTCACGGGCAATCCTGCGGGATGAAAATTCTGTTCTGCCAGTTGGTGCACCATTGAATGGTGAATATGGTTTGAAGGACATTTACATCGGTACTCCTGCCGTAGTCAACGCTTCTGGGATTGAACGCGTTATTGAAGTGCCACTGAATGACCGTGAAAAGAAGGCTATGGCTGACTCTGCAGCAGCATTAGCCGAAGTTGCTAAAAACGGTTTAGCTAAGCTGGAAGGAAATAACTAATTCCCGCTGTTAAGCAACAATGAGGTTAGGGTTAACCCCCTAGCCTCTTTTTTTATTGTTTCCGTTTTCCAAGTAAGCTAAGATAACTATAGGAAGTAACAATGTTTTTTAAGGAGGCTATTTAATGTCAAAAATTGAACAATTACAAGCAAGTCTTGTTGATCAGCAGCTTGATGCTGCTTACATCAGTGACCCAATGACAATTGGTTACTTAACGGGCTTTTATGAGGACCCAATAGAACGGGTCATGGCACTGGTTGTCTTTGCCGATGCGGAACCATTCCTCTTCACTCCAGCACTGGAAGTTGAGGCGGCCAAAGGTGCCGGTTGGACGCAACCGGTCTACGGCTACCTCGACCACGAAAACCCCTACGAATTAATTGCCGACCACGTAAAAAAGCACGCCGGCACACCAATCAACTGGGGAATCGAAGAAAGCCACTTAACCGTTGAGCGGCTCCTCGGCCTCCAGCAAGTCCTGCCAGCGGCAAAGTTTTCGACCAACCTAACACCAACCATTGAGAAAATGCGGTTGATCAAATCAGCCGATGAAATTGCTAAGCTGAACGAGGCCGGTAAGTGGGCTGATTTTATGCTGGAGGAAGGGTTCAAGAACCTCCAGCTGGGTCGCAGTGAACAGGAAGTCGCTGCCAACTTGGAATACGCACTGAAGCAGCATGGCATTATGCACACTAGCTTTGACACCCTTGTTCAGGCCGGCGCCCATGCTGCAGAACCACACGGCGCTACTTCGCAAAATCAAATTGAAAACAATGAACTGGTCCTGTTCGACCTTGGCTGTGTCGTTGATGGCTACTGCAGTGATGTTTCCCGGACAGTCGCCATCGGGGAGCTCAATGAGAAGCAAAAGGATATTTATCAAGTTTGCCTGGAAGCACAGTTGGCCGCCCAGGAGGCAGCTAAACCAGGGATAACTGCCGAAGAACTGGATTCAATTGCTCGAAAGATCATCAGCAAGGCCGGTTACGGTGACTACTTTATCCACCGCTTAGGCCATGGGCTCGGTATGAGCGACCACGAATTTCCTTCAATCATGGAAGGCAACTCGCTAGTTCTCCAACCCGGAATGTGCTTCTCCATTGAACCAGGAATCTATATTCCAGGGGTTGCCGGTGTCCGAATTGAAGACTGCGTTCATATTACCGAGGATGGCTGCGAACCATTCACCCATACTAGCAAGGAGCTAAAAACTTTCCACCTTTAAACCGCCAAAGACCCAGGAGCCGTTAAATCATCCGGCTCCCGGGTCTTTTTATTTATGGTTAGCATTCATTACAAGTTTGGATCCATCTTGAACGACATCTTTGAAAGTTCACACCCCTCGGTCAGTAATTCAAAGAAGAGTTCCTTTGTCCGTTCGTTATAGTGAGCGGCTACCTCATGGTTCTGCTTGGTAAGGTAGTCAACCAATGCTTGACCGTCCAACTGAGCGGCTTTCTTGTCGACTTCGGCAATCTTCCGGCGTGCCCACTCGTTAAGTTCCTTTTGATAGTCCTCGTTCTTTTCGATAAATTCGTTGTAGTGGCTTTCAACAACTTCTGCTAAAGCTTCATTTAACCAGAAAGCACATTTGAGGTCCATCTTTTCAGGAACATTCCGGTACGACTCGTCGGTGTCGTCAGCGTTAGCGAAGAACGGAACGTACGGGTTGAAGGCTGGAACCCCTAACTCAATCCAGTGAACACTGGTCTTATACTTCTTGTCATTCCGAACCTGCAAAATATGTGACTGCGCGGTCCGGGACAGGGAGATTGCTCGGTAGGTCTTGTTTTCCGGTGAATCCCCCATTGGGTCATAAGGCGTTTCGTTGAAGTGCGACTTCAATACGTACTGGATGTCTTCATTAGAAATCTTAAACTCGGCCTTACGAATAAATGGCATTTCCGAGTCTTCTGGCATTTGTCCCTGGGAAGCCTGAGGACTAAGGTAGCGTTGTGCAAACCAAGTCCGTGGTGTGTTGTAGTGCCGGTCCTTTTGAGTGCTGGTCCCAAAGATGTGCCGGAAGTCCCAACGGTCAGTGTCAGGGTTTAATTGGTGTTCCTCAACAAATTCTTGGATACCATCAGCCCACATGTAATTTTCAGGATCATCAAAGTCAATGTCCTCAATTGCTACCTGGTTTGGTGTCACAGCATAACAATCATCCGGAATCCGGACAGCTACCCACTGGTGACCAGTGACAACTTCCATGTACCAAACACTGTCCTCATCAGCGAATTGCATTCCGTTACCCTCCGCTGAACCATACTTGGCAATTAATTTCCCGGTATATTCAACACCCTCCCGGGCAGAATGGATAAATGGCAGAATTAACGTACAGAGCGAGTCCTCTGCCAACCCATTCTTGATAAACGGGTCATAAGCCAGAACCCGATCGTTCGCATAAACACTCTCGGTAAAGGAAGCGGCAACATTAGCTTCGTTGATTCCATCTTCTTCGTTTGGACCAGTCTTTTGATTCAAACTAGGCGTAGAAGTGTAGCGCATCCCCTTTTCTGGCATCGGGACAGTTACCTTATTATAAGGTGACACGTAAGTTTCATGCCGTCCTTCAACAGCAGGCTTTACCAGGAAGCGCTTCGGCTCAATTGCTTTAACCCGGTCTTCGTTCCGAGCAATATAAGTAGCTCCATCCAAAGAAGCCTTTTTACCAACCATAATTGACGTACAAGCATCTTTATTTTGCATAGCGATAACCTCCTAAAATTAGTTACCTTTTACTTTAATGATTAGATTATTCTGGTGATCAAGCTGACGAAGGTATAAGACAAGCCGCGTGTATTGATACTTGCGGGTTTCATCAAAATTCCTTCCCAGTGCCTGACCCAAGTCGTATACATTGGTTTTACCATCTAAGTGCAAAAAAACATAGCTTCCATACCGGTCTAAATCAAGCGTGCTCTCTTCGGGAATATTAAAATGGAGTCGCTTGCGAAAGAAACGCTGTATGGGATGATTATTTTCCTTAATAATTGTGACAATTCCATCTTTAATAACATAATGTGCCTGCGGATTCCGCTTATAAACTAGCCGTTTTAAGTCGTCCTCCGTAATCCCCTTTTTCTTTTCACGGTTCAGTTGCATTACTTGTCTTCTCCCGAATTTGCTTGCGGTCCATGAATTCTAAACAGTGGAATCAGTACTGCTACCAGCATGATTACCAACAGGACCCAAGCCATTTCATTAGATGCCACAAAGCCAGTCAAGGTCTTATCCTTAATAACACCAAAGACGTGCAGGAAGATACCGATCAAACCGATAATCGAGCTCCCGGCAACTAAACCAGATGACATACTAATACCGCTCGAGATTCGATGCTTAGAGGTTTCTTTGTCTTTGGTAACCTTCTCTACAAAGTAACGAACAACCGCACCGATGAAAATGATAGATGTCGTGGAGGCCGGAAGGTAGAAACCTAATGCAAAGGCCATCACAGGGACGCCCAACATGAAGAAAACAATTGAAAGGATAACACCGGCAATTACCATTACCCATGGAAGCTTATTGGACATAATCCCCTGAGTTAAGGCAGCAATCAGGTTAGCCTGTGGTAAACCAAATGGTGGGTTTGAGCCGGTAATTCGCAATTGTGGTTCCAGAAGAATCATCGTTCCCACAACAACAATAGTCCCAATAATACCGGCAATTAAGTAGTACTTAGTCATTTCGTTTTTATTACCGCCGATAACAAAGGAAACCTTTTGAGTCTGCATATAACCAGATCCAACAGAAATGGCAGTAACGATAAATACACCAAAAGTCAATAGAATCTGCACATGGTCATTGTCTGACCAGCCACAAATTGCAAAAATCAACGTTAAAATTACCATTGACGCGATGGTCATTCCAGAAACCGGGTTATTGGAAGCACCAATCAAACCTGCCATCCGGGCAGAAACGATAACGAAGAGGAATGAAAGAATAATTGATAGCAGGCCACCAATCAATGCAATCATAATATTATACTTTGCAAAGAAGAAGGAAACTACCAAAATCAATACAGCTCCCAGTAACAAGAGCACTGAACTGAACTTATCACCATTGTCACCATTACTACTCTTCCGTGCTTTGAGGGTTTCAGAAATTGACTGCTTGATAGCAGGAATCAGCTTCAAAGCACCGATAATTCCACCACCAAGCATCATCCCAGCACCGATGTATTTCAGATAGGCACCAATTACGACGTCAGTTCCTGCCTGGTTCAGCTGGATGCTTGCATCGTTCCAAACTTTAAACGAATCACCTGACATCCCAATGAAGTAACTAAGTAAAGGTGCAACCGCAAATTGAGCAAATATTGTCCCAGAAATCATGATGATGGAAATGTTAATCCCGATAATAAACCCAATCCCAAGTAGCATTGGGTTTACTTCAGTCGACATATCCCATTTATAAAATTTCTTGCTGGAGAATTCAATCATACTGTTACACAAACCCATAAACTGGGTTGTAAAGAAGGTTAAGATACCACCGATACCAAAACCTACTCCCATCATCTTTAGTGATTCACCCCCAGCTTCCGAAGCAACCAGTGTTTCAGCAATCGCCATCGATTCAGGATACTTTAACGTCCCATGCTGCGTAATTATTAAGTAATTAAAAACAATATTAGAAACACCGATTGCAAACGCAACGGCAGTAACCCCCACAAGGAAGCCATAGGTAAAGCTGATCTTACGACCAATCAGAACAATTGACGGCAAGACATAAATCATCCCACTGGCAATCGCTTCACCACCGCTAGACATTCCTTGGATTAAGTTAACTCCTAGAATCCCTTTTTTCTTAGCAAAGGCCGCAACTAAGCCTGATCCTAAAATTGCTCCAGGGATACCAGCCGAAACTGTCAATCCAGCCTTCATTCCAGAATATGCTGTTGATGCTGCAAAAATTACAGCCAAAACAGCACCAAAAATCATAATCAGCGGACTACCACCAAGTCCATCGTGTGAACCTAGATATGGAATGTACTTGCTTCCTGGTACACCGCCATACGCCGACTGATCAAGAGTCTTTTTCTTCATAAGAATATTCCCCCTAATTGGAATACCCAATAAATATAATAGCGTTTCCAAAATTTATCATACCCCATGTTTGATAGATAATGAATGGTTTCACAAGATTATGAGGGTGATATGAGCAAAATATTATTTGACTTTAATTATAAAAGACTAATCGCTTATTCCTGTGCAAAATTCTACTAACTTCTTAATATTTCTTGTCATTAAATAAACTTACATTGACTAACAATACAGCCTTAAGAAAACAAATTATTAACTGAAACTTGAAAGCACTCAAAATGACCAGAGCCCATGTCAGCTCTGGCTTTTCTTTGCCAAAATTAGTTTCAAACCACCTTTTGAAGGATATTTTGAACATTATGCGGTAAGTAAGCCAGGAATTGATTAATTGTTTGGCTGATAAAGCCTGCCTCCTGTGACTGGAATGTCTTCAAGAGGTAGACCAATGCCTCGATAAATTTAATTTCAGGCAAACTGTCATTCATCAAATAAAATAAATCACCAAGGGTCCGGTCGTCTTTATTCAGGCGCTCTTGCCAGGCTAAAAGAATGTAAGTCATCGCCGTGACAGTAATTTGGGCAACCTGGCCATCATAACTTTGAATTTGGGACTTATTTTTAGCGACGAAAACAATTTTGACTGGAAAGACCTGGCCTTGAAAGTTGGCTTCAACGATACTGCTATATAGGTAGCTTTGACCAGCGGGACGTTTAGAATTAAGTAATCGCTGATAAAGAGCTTTGATACTATAATTACGACCACGATATCGATAGTAAACTTTCGAACTGCGCTTAAGCATAGCGACACTTTCCAGCCCCAATTCTTTAAGGTGCCAGAACATTTGTGGCGAACTATACCAGCTATCAAATAAAACATATTTAGCAGTAACCCCAAGTCTAAGTGCTTGGCTAATTAACTCTAGAACTACTTCATTCATTTTACGTTGTGCCTGAGATCGACGTTGACCAGCGATGGTCCGTTGATCAGTTATGCTAGATTTAGAGCCAACGAGGTTAGTTTTCTTCCTAGTTGACATTAAGGCACAGTTAACCGGTAAAAAGGTATTACCATCACTTCAACCAATTGTTAAATTCCGATAGCCGGTTGAATACCGATGCTGGTCATGATCATAAATTTTAGCTAGTAATTCAGTTTTGGTCGAGTATGCCCGTTCTATTAAAGTATCATCAACGATTAACGCTAATCGCCGCCGTTGATCAATAAACGGAGTGAGGATTAAAATCATTTTAATGGCGACAAGGCATAGTAATTTCTGCCAATTAATCCGGCCATCATTGAGAATGTTTCTGGCTGTTCGAGAACTAAACCAGCGACTAGGCTGAGCACGATAGAGTGAGCGTCGACTAAAGATAGCCTCAAACAGCCAAGTAATAACAGCAGTTAGCGGAATAGTTGAGTGGCGTTTGAAGTTAATCCGTTTACTGAGCCGACCTAGACCAATTAAGTGAATAAATGCAGAAATTATATTTTTAGTATCGTGTTCTGCTTGAATTTGGTTTATACTTTTCATGGCGTAAGAACTCCTTTACTTTGGTTTGGTCACTAAAAGTATAACGCGAGAGTTCTTGCGTTTTCTATTTTTTAAGGAAGAAAGCCCGATATCACGGTACATTACCGCAATATTGGGCTTTCAAGTTTAAGTTATTAATTTAACCTCTTTTCGGGCTAGTTGCCCTGTTTATCCATCATAATTTTTAATATTACTGAATCAGACGCTGCCAACCCATCGCGCGTAAGCTTGCCTAAACCTCTAATCGTTTCATCAACCGAATCACTTACCACTCCATTAGTTCCTGGAATGGTAACCCCTTGCATGGCCAAATTAACTGCTTTAAACATCGTTTGAATTGATGTGGCAACCTTAATAGCACATGAGCATCCAGCACCATCACAGATCATACCTGATGCGTCGCCAACCATATTCTTAATTGCACGGCTGGCATCGTCTACGTTCCCGCCAAGCAGGTAGCAAATCCCGGTAGCAGCTCCCATTGCGGCAGAATGAGTCGCACAATATGCCGATAAAATCGGCAAAAATGAATGGACGTAAATAGCAGTTAAATGCGATAAGGCAAGTGCGCGAATTAGCTGTTCCTCATCTACACCTTTGTATTCAGCAATCACACATACTGGTACCGTAGCCGTGATTCCTTGGTTGCCTGATCCGGAGTTAGTGACAGCCGGTAACTGTGCACCACCCATCCTTGCATCGGAAGCCGCCGCTGTCTTTGAAACAATTTCGTTGGTCAAAGAATTTTCATAAGCAATGCCTTGTGGATTGTTCATTGAACGGCCAACTTTCATACCATAGTTGCTCGTGAGGCCCTCTTTGGCCAGTGCCATATTATATTCCTGTGCAATTTTAATAAATTTTAGTTCTTCCAACGGTGTAGTCATGCAGAAATTCCAAATTTCCTCTAAACTGCTCTTCTGCATAAATAATTCCCAGTCAGCCAATGAATCCACTGTCGGACGTTCCTTCGAAAATACAGTTTCTCCATTTTTCTTGATAAGATATATATTTGTATGATCAGCTGCAATGTATACTTCTAAAGTATTATTGTTGACGGTCGTTACCTTAACCTGAACGTATAATTTATCCTGGACATCAGCTACTGAGACAGTAATCTTTCCAGAAGTTGCTAAAGCAACTATTTTTTTATCATCCTCAGCAGTTAGTTTAGGAATTACTTTCATTCCTTTGGAAGCATCCCCGTACAGGTAACCAACCGCAGCAGCAATTGGCAAACCTGGTTGGCCTGTTCCTGGTACGATAACTGCAATTGCATTTTTCATAATGTTGGCCGAAACTTTCACGTCAATCTGTTTAGGCTCTTCGTGATCCAATTGTTCAGCACAGGTTGCCACTGCAAAGGCTACTGCCACCGGTTCCGTACAGCCCGTAGCGGTAGAGACTCCCTTATGAAGGGCCTTTAAATACATACTTTGTTTTTCTTGTTCCATTTTTTATTCCCCCTATATTAAACAGCTAAAAATGGTGAGATTACTAGTAAGATTCCAGTTAAAATGATTAAGATAAAGCTGGGACTCTTCAAGTGATGGAGAGCAGGGACTTTATAAACAAGATACGTCGGTAATAGACAACCGATAATCCCAAATATCGGTGAACAATATGAGGTGTAATTTAAAATAGGCGCATTAATAACCGCGACCAGCCAAGTAATTAAAATTGCGAAAATTAAGATTCCCACATGTAAGACTTTCATGTTAATTTGACTCTCTGGCATGAATCGTTTTAAGACATTCACAGCAATTCCTTGACAAGCTTCTCTAAAGCCTTGAAAATTTGAGAAAAATGCCGTAACTACAGCAAGAATACTCATTGTCAATGCAGCAACCTTAACCGTGTTGCCGCTCATTCCTTTGGCTGCAATGGCAAGTGCGGAAATGTTCTCTTTATTGGCTTCAACAGCCTGGGCATGGTCAATTGAGAAGCTGAATGAGAATGCATAAAACAGTACCGCAGCAAATAACGTCAAAAAGGCAATTTTCATTGCTCGTGATGCCTTATAGCGAGCTACTTCAATATTCTTATTGTGGGCTCGGTAAGAAATTACCATTGGGGATAGTGACTGAATAAAAATAATTGATGTGAGCGTGAACGGCAATAACACAATTGTTTGTTTAATCAGATATCCCAACGGTGGAAAGGCCCCTAGGTTGCTTAAATTCCAGAAACGAATCATAACAATTCCCAGTAACACAATAACCGCTAATTTAATAATTACTAGTGGGCCTGAAATTTTGAATAGCAGTTTCTCACTTAGTGAAGAAATTAAAACTAAGATACAGATAACCGCAAGACTGTAAAATGGATTATCTGAAAGGACACCCTTAGTAACACCAAAAGTTTGCAAAAAAGAGGCACTATCATTAACGACAGAAGTTGAATATATAAACACCCAGATAACCAGCATAAGGAAATATAGAATTCCTAGAAAGAATCCCCAATTTTTCCCCAAGTAGTTTGTGATTACGGTTGGGTAGTCCACACATTCTTTCGATTCAGCTAGCGTGTTGATAAATAGCTTTTGAAACAAATAAATTGCTGGATAAGCAATGATTACAGAAATTAGGAATGTCCAAATACCTACAATACCAACTTTAACCGGAAGGTAAACGATTCCCGCACCAATTGCCATTCCGATACTCATAATTACCCAGCCACGGTCAACACTGTCAAATTTTGTTTCTTTGCGCCATTCATCAACCGTTAAGCCAGCCTTAGAGGCCATCATTTCCTCTTGACTTGAATTTTTCATCGAAATCCCCCCTTATAGAACATAAATAAAATTTACAAAAGTAGAACTCTAACGCGCTATTTAGTTTAACTTCACATATGTTGTGCACATCATCACTATATCATTAGACTATCCTTTTTCAACTTCCAAAATCGTTTCACAATTGATATTCATAACCATTTGCAATTACTACTAGTAAGCGCTTACTATTTTACATATAAATATCAATTAACTACTTGTGAAACAACAAATTTGTCTCCCGTGATTATCACGCAATCCTATTAAGACAATAGTGGAAGGAGCCGCCTAATATATAGCAACTATTTAATTAATAAAAGTAAGTATTATTTATGATTTTTTATTTATGTGGCAGATTGTAAAATATAAGTTGAACATTTAAGTGGA
>DGYFI06203__coassemble_918_pt1 | contig 65367 bp, 63 predicted proteins | sample DGYFI06203__metabat2_high_PE_014 | metagenome-assembled genome bin DGYFI06203 | reverse complement strand
GTTGAACACTGCCAAAAGCAGTTAAATCAACGTCCGCGCAAAGTGTTAAATTATGCCCCATATGAAGTATTTTTTGATAAACCGTTGCACTTAGTTTGACAATTCGCCGTATACTTATAAGCCTTGTGATTTACCGTCACCGTGTCCTTGCCGCTTTTACTTGTGGTGTCTGTATTCTCAATTGAAGCGGTACTGGTGCTGGGATAGCAAGTCCGGTGAACTACATAAAAAGTTACCACATTAATCAGCACAAGCAGGACTGCTAAAACACTACAAATCCAAATCCAAATCCAGTAACTCGGGCGCTTATACCATACCTTTTTCATCGTTTTTCCTCCCTTACCTTGCAATCATGGTAGTAACCACAGTCGTCACCCAGTAAAGGATTGTAAATACCAGGCCAATCAGCGCCGCAATTCCCGCTGAGTTTGCATTTTGTGGTGTCTACTTGCGCCAAACCAAGAATAGGATCAATCCAACAAGCAGAATGAAGAATCCCAAAATGGCCCAGCTAAAAGAGCCCCGGTCAGCTACCGCTTGCTGGGGACTGCCAGTAGCAACCGGCGCTCCACAGTTGGGACAAGTACTAGCATTAGCCAACTTTGTGCCACAGTTTTGACAAAAATTCATTGCTTATTTCTCTCTCCAAAGTTATAATCTCGGTTTTTAAAAATATCAGATTATCAGCGAACAAGCAATTCGATTTTAAACATTGTCTGGGTAAATCATTAGCAAATGCCAATCTAATAGTTTTGAACGTTAATCAGTAGATAACGATATTTGCAAAAACTTAGTCAGCCTTTTCGCTGAATAATTTGTCCAGCCGAGGCTGGTTATAACACTGAAGGATAGATGAGCTTACACAGCACTGAGAACTAACATTCACTCTGGGCAGGTTGCCATTTCAATAATGCCCATCAGGAAATGCTGGCAGTCACTTATTACCCGGATTATTTTGTGGACGACTCTTTGCCTGCCGGCGAAGGACGTTAACTAACCGGGCCCGGTTATAACGTTGGAGGACAATAAATGGCACTTCGACCAGGCTGGCAGCGACCGAGCTGATAACGAAGGCCGCCGGATCGCCAAAGGAAATGACTAGCAAGACGGGAAGATAGCTGAGGAGCAGCATTAACTCATGGTCCACCTCCGCATAGGTCATCGTTTTAATGATGTCTGCTAGGGAATGCTGGCGAACGTCATACTTTGCCGGTGAATACGTTGGTAGCCACTTCTTCCATCTTCTCACCCTGAGTAATCGGTAAAGGCGTCGTTCCCTGGCCCCGACCTTAAACCAAGCCGCAGATGGTCTGAGCTGCAGGCGCGGTTCGAGCCAGTTGCCAACTATCAGGCGCATTCCAAGCTGGTAAAAGATAACCAATAACGTAATCACGATTGTTAGGAGAAAACGCTGGGGGTAAAGTCCGTAGCAGGCCCCCGTCACAAGGAAGCCCAGCCCGGACCACAAAGTCAGCCGCCTCATTAATTTTTCCATAATTTCCACCTCCACTTACTATCCCCGTTTCCCACTACGGCAAAAAAATAAGGAGACCGAGTCACTCCCGGTCTCCTTTATTTTATGAATTACTTTTCGTCAGCTGGCTTTTCCTTAGCCCACTTACGAATAGCTTCAATCTTCTTTTCTTTTAATGCTCGCTTGTACTTAGGAGCAACTGGGCGACGGCCTTGAACGCCGTATGGGTGTGCTTTACGCATAGCTAATATGCCTCCTTATTGTGTACGTAAATTAATTAACATTCCAATTATACCGGGCCAGCTAATAAAAAGCAAGTCCTGGTCAAAAAGCATTCACAAGCGGGCTCATTTCAACTTCTTCTGCCAAAAAATTTACTAAATTCTTCCTTTTACTATGACATTTTACTAGCAAGCAGAAGCCTACTCCACCACCGCATCCACAAAATGACTAGACCAATTTTGATTTATCAGCTTTTAAGTGCTGATATATTAAGTCTTGCATTATAGACCAATCGAGTGTAGTATACAAGATGTGATTAAGAGCTACGAAATAAAAAGCAATTAGCTCCAGGAGGACATTATTATGACTAACACGAAATCATTGAACATTTTTATTACGACCGTTGACTGGCGTGCCTTAGACCGGCAGAGTGCTGCAACTGAATTAGCCCTGCTCTGCACGGACATCAACCACTAAAATCAATAATATTGAAGAGAGGCTGGGAATAAACTCAGCCTCTTTACTATATTTAAAGCTAAAAATTCAGCAACGCAGTAGCCAGCTGGCAGTTCAAATAGGCTGTCATCCCCTCTTTCTTTTTTAGCCAACAGGAGATAAAACATTTGACCTTTTTTGACCAACCGAGTATAGTATTAATATCAGTTAGCAATGATTGCTAACGAGTGCTAATTACAAGGAGGCCACATAATGAACTTAGTTCCTACTGTCATTGAGCAGTCATCACGCGGTGAACGTGCTTATGATATTTACTCACGGCTTCTGAAGGACCGGATTATCATGTTATCTGGTCCAATCGAAGACGAAATGGCAAACTCAATTGTTGCGCAGCTCCTCTTCTTGGACGCGCAGGATTCAACTAAAGATATCTACCTTTACATCAATTCTCCTGGTGGTGTTGTTACCTCCGGGATGGCAATCTACGACACGATGAACTTCATCAAGTCCGACGTGCAGACGATTGTTATCGGGATGGCCGCTTCCATGGCGAGTGTCTTAGTTTCATCCGGGACCAAGGGTAAGCGGTTTGGCTTACCACACTCCCAAGTGCTGATTCACCAACCATCTGGCGGTGCGCAAGGTCAACAAACTGAAATCGAAATTGCTGCTACTGAAATTCTGAAGACCCGGAAGATGATTAACGAAATTCTGGCTAAGAATTCCGGTCAGCCAATTGAAAAGATTAACCGTGATACCGAACGGGACCACTACTTAACTGCTCAAGAAGCGGTTGACTATGGTCTGCTGGATGGCATCATGGAAAACAACTCGAGCTTAAAGTAAGCGCGGGTACTAAATAAGGAAGCTACGAAAATTCGCAGCTTCCTTTTTTGGTTTAAACTGTTTTGCTCGTGCGGAGTTCATCGGCGTAGGCATTTAGTTTCCGCAAGCGATGGTTGACGCCCGACTTAGAAATTGGCCCCCCCGGAACAAGCTGGCCAAGTTCCTTGAGACTAACCTCCTGGTGGTTCAGCCGGGTCTGCGCAATTTCACGCAGCTTATCCGGGAGACTCGCCAGACCAACGGTGTCCTCGATCAGCTTAATGTTTTCAATCTGCCGGGTTGAGGCGTTAGCAATCTTGTTCATGTTGGCGTTCTCGCAGTTCACCAGCCGGTTGACCGAGTTTCGCATATCGCGAACAATCCGAACGTTTTCAAATTGGAGCATCGAGTTAGTCGCCCCAATCAATGACATAAAGTTGGCAATTTTTTCGGCTTCCTTGAGGTAAACAATGTAACCACTGCGCCGGGCCGTCGTCTGGGCATTGAGGCCAAATTGGTTCATCATCTGGGCAATCATTTCGTTGTGCTCCTCGTACAGGGAGTAAATCTCCAGGTGGTAGCTGGAGGTCTCCGGATTATTAACGGACCCTCCTGCTAGAAAGGCCCCCCGTAAGTAGGAGCGAACCATCCACTCATCCTTGAGCAGGTCTAACGGTACCTGTTCTTTGATCTGGAAGTTTTGCAAAATCCCCAGGTCATCAAGGACCCGTTGGGCAGAATAGCGCAGGCGAACAATGTACTGGTTGTTTTTCTTTAACTTCATCTTCCGCCGCACCACAATTTCACTTTCCACATTGTAAAATTCTTTCAGCAGCGAATAAATCCGGCGGGCAATCGCCGGATTTTCTGTTTGGATATTAAGAATTAACTGGCGATTGGCAATGGCAATACTGCCGTTCATCCGGATTAACGCCATCAGTTCCGCCTGGGCGTTCTTCTGGTGGACTTTAATCGCCGTCAGTTCCTTTTTAACTTCACTCGCGTAGGACATTACTCTCCTCCTCTATTCGTGGACCTGGTGGAGGCGGTTCATCAATTCGGCTACTACCCGATCACGGTCATGGAAAGCCCCGTTGTCTTTCAAGCGGAGGAAATTAGCACTGATGACCCGGCAGCCCAGGTCTCGCAAGCCCTGGAAATCGTGCCCCACTGGCTGGGAAATCTCGTTCCACTGCTTAAAGTCCAGGTAGTTTTTCGGTACCGGCTGGATATTAACCAGGACGGTGTCGATAAAGTTCTGTCCCAGGTGGCTGTTGAGAACGCGCACGTGGTCGGCATCGGTAAAGTGGTCGGTCTCGCCCTTTTGGGTCATGATGTTGCAAATGTAGATAACTTCCGCCTTGCTTTTACATACCGCGTCTCGGACCGCTTTAATCATTAAATTCGGCAGGATACTGGTAAAGAGGCTTCCGGGGCCGATCACGATCTGATCAGCCGCCCTGATTGCCTGAAGGACTTCCGGTACCGGCTGGATCTGGTCACCATCCGCCCCGTCTGCTGATGTTACCCAGACCCGCTTGATTCGCTGGTGAGCCGCCGTAATTTCAGCTTCCCCGCTAATTGTTGACCCATCAGTAAATTCCGCGTTGAGGGTCAGTGGTTCGTTAGCGACCGGGTACACATGGCCGCGGATTTTCATCATCTGGGAGAGTTCCTGGACCGCTGGGAAAATTCCGCCACGCATTTCAGACAAGGCTGAAATAATCAGGTTGCCGATAGCGTGTCCTGCGAAAAACTGGTCCGAACTCTTGAAACGGTACTGAAAGACATCTAATTCTAATGGTGACATTTCTGATAAGGCCACCAGAACATTGCGAATGTCACCCGGCGGCACCACGTTAATGTAATTTCGCAGGATTCCCGACGAGCCGCCGTCATCAGCAACCGTCACGACTGCCGTCACGTCGGCATCCTGGTCACGAAGCCCCCGGAGAACGACTGGCAGGCCAGTCCCACCACCGATAACAACTATTTTCGGCTTATGCATCATCCACGTTCACTCCCCTCTTACTGCGCCTTGCTGATGTCACGGTGGTAAAGATTAACCTTATAACCATCCTTTTTAAGCCTCGCGGCCAGCTTGTTGGCAATCGTTACCGACCGGTGCTGTCCACCCGTGCAGCCAATTGCTACCGTCAAGCTGCTCTTGCCCTCCTTGATATAACCAGGCAGGGCGTTTTCCAACAACGACCGCAGGTGAGCGTAAAACTCTTGCGCCGCCGTTCTCTTCATAACGTACTCCTGCACCGCCGCATCATTTCCGGTCAGGTGCTTTAGTTCGGGCAGGTAGAAGGGGTTGGGGAGAAAGCGGACGTCCATTACGATGTCGGCATCCAGGGGAAGGCCGTACTTAAAACCAAAGGACATTACCTCAACAAAGAAGTTGCTTTCTTCGCCATTGCTAAAGAGCTTATCAATCCGCAACTTGAGGTTCCGGGGGGTCAAATCGGTGGTGTCAATGATCACATCCGCCCGGCTCTTCAATTCACTCAGCAATTGCCGTTCCATTTCCACCCCGTCCAGGATCCGGCCCTGCCGTGCCAATGGGTGCAGGCGGCGGGTTTCCTTATAGCGGGAAACCAGTTTGACGTTATTTGCGTCTAAGAAGAGCAGTTTGACGTCAAGGTCCGCGCGTTCCTTTAGTTTATGCAGAGTCGGCAGGACCTGGTCATAGAAGCCCCGCGACCGTAAGTCCATCACCATCGCGATCTTCTTAAATTCACCGGACTCCTCAATGACGTCGACAAACTTCTCCGCTAAGTTGGGGAGCATATTATCAATCACAAAATAGCCCAAATCTTCAAAACTGTGGACCGCGAGGGTTTTCCCGGCCCCGCTCATGCCGGTGATAATTACCACTTTCATTTTTTCCGTCATCACCAATTCTCCTTCTCAGACAACTTTTTTAACATTGTACCACAACTATGCCGGGCGTGTCTTTTTCCCGCAATCATTCCACAAGATTGTGCTTGTCTAATAACTTGACCACTGCCGGTGATAAAAATGGCGCAACATGCTCTTTAGTCAGCTCTTCGTCGCCAAAAACTTGGATCCCGTGTTGCTGCAGGAGGGCCGTCGTCACCCCCTGCCCGGCTATCCGTTGACCAGCAAAGTTGCCATCATAGATTACCTTGCTTCCGCAGGCCTGACTCTTTTGTTTCAGGTAGGCCACTGTCACCTGGTGTTTCTGGGCAATCGCGAGGACCTGCCGCGCCGCCATCAGATAGTTGGCTGTCACATCAGCTCCGGATTTGGTTACCACCCGCGTCCGGCCTGCCAGGACATCTGCCCCCGTTCCTCCCTGGATTTCCGCGGGTTCCCGCGGGGTATCAAAACCCGCCATGATTTCCGGGCAAACCGTGATGGCAGCCCCAATTGCCAGAAGTTTGACCGCCAGTGGCCGCCGGGCATTGCCACCATCGTAACGAACGTTGAAACCTGCTAAACAGGAACTTAATAAAATCATCAGCAACCGCCGCCTTTCTGTTCCCATCTTACCACGACAGCAAAAAGGCGGCCCGGGAACTTTTCCCGGCAACCGCCATGGGCTTATTCAACCGCTTGAATATTCTTAATCGTGTTGTCGCCGTCTTCGCTCGTCAGGTGGAGGAGGTTCGCGGCATTCTCATTGGCTGACTGCTGGCCGCTGTCATGGTCGGCACCGTCAATTTCGTTATCACCGTCTGTCGTCTTCAGGAAGTAGCCATCGACGCGCGCGTCAACGACTTCATTGTCGCCGTCGCTGTTGTTTACAAAGTAGCTACCCCGGAAGGTAACGTTTCGACTGGTAAAGTCCCCAGACTCCAACCGGGCCTTGCCGCCTTCGACCGTCAAATCCCGCAAGTCGACATCCCCGTCCCGAGCGTCAATCGTTACTCCAGTGAGGTCGACCCCGTTAACCGTGACGTCGCCGCTAGTCGTCTTAATCGTTCCGGCGAGCTTGGTTCCTTTCGGGACGGTAATCGTAATTACATCCGCACTGCTATTGCTTCCCCAGATAGTCCCATAAACGGTCTGCGTTTGCTTAACCGTCACCAATTGGTCGGTAATGGCTGCTTTCGGTTGCAAAGCACTGCTTCCCTGATAGCTCACCTTGAACTCACGACCAGTCCTAACCCTGATATCCGCCGTAGTGGCGTTAATGTCCAGGCGGTCAAAGTGCTGGTTCGTCACTAAACTCTTGCTGACGTTCTTGGTAATTACTGGTTTGGGGCCGGCAAAGTGGACGTCGCGGGCGCCATGGCCCCAGAAGCCGATTGCGGTCAGAATCAGGCCAACGATTAAGAGCCCCAGACTAATTTTAAATAACTTCTTCATGGTTACTTTGTCCTCCTTTCCTGGAGTTTTTGATAGAGAAACTTAGAAAGGTTCGCGATTCCTTGTGCCAACAGGCGGATAATCCAATAGCCTAACGGAATAAAAATCAGGAAGCCCCCCAGCACTGCCAGGCCGATTCCCAGGTAGAAAATCCCGGTCATCGGTGCCGCCACCAGCAGGCCAAAGCCCAGGTACAGCATCGCTCCCGCCGTCACCAGCAGCCCTACGATCACGCCGAGCAGGCCAACAATAATCCCGATGGCAACCACCAAGGCCGCAATTAAGATCCCGAACGCTACGACACTGAGGACCAGGGTAATTGGCGAGGTCACAATGGCAATCAGGACTAGCCAAAATACCCGCCAGCTGGACTTGGTCGAGGCTGGTTTTCCTGCCCCGCCGTCCTTCTCATTAGCCTTAATCGAGTAGTCTGCCAAAATTTGGTGGCTAAGCTGCCGTGGCGTTCCTAACTCAGCGACGATTTGCTCCCGCGTATCGTAGTGAGCGTCCTCGATAAACTCGTTGTAAAAGTCAACTGCATCCGCGCGCTCCGCTGCCGGCAAAGTAACTAAATATTTTTCTAATTCTTGGATATATTTCTCCCGTGCATTCATTATTCCTCACCTCGCTGATAAAAAATTCGGTCCAGGTTCCCTTTATACTGCTCCCAAAGTGACAAAATTTCCGTTAGGCGCTGCTCACCATCCGCCGTGAGCTGATAGTAGCGCCGGTTACGGCCCTGGTATGGTTTGTCATAGGTCGTGAGGTCCCCGCTCTTCTTCAAACGGCGCAGGACCGGATACATTGTCGACTCCGAAATATCAATAACCGACTGCACACGCTGGGTCAGTGCATAGCCATAGTAGTCATCCTGTTTAAGGATCGCTAGCACCACCCCATCGAGCAACTCTGCTGTGATTTGTATTTTCATCCTGTTCACCTCACTTAATTCAACTATATTATATCTTGTATAATATTAAATGTAAATATAATACTATTTAATTTAAGAGAGTGAGAAAAAACACCGAAAATCGGCTGGCAGATTTTCGGTGTTTGTCTTCGAACCTCCGCAAGGGTGGCTAGGTTGGTCAAATGCTGATTTATCAGCGTTTGAACTACCAGCCAGCTACTGCGCTGAGGCATTATTATCTATAAAACAGTTAAGAAACTGAGGTTACTCCTAGCTGTTTTAACTATCTACTTGTTCTTCTTAGCAGCCCGGTCCGCTGCCCATTGTTGGTCCCGGTCCAACATTTCCTTCAGGTACCGGCCGGTATAGCTTTCCTTGACCTGAGCGACTGCTTCTGGTGTTCCCGTCGCCACAACGTTTCCACCAGCATCCCCGCCTTCGGGTCCCAGGTCGATCAGCCAGTCGGCAGACTTCACCACGTCCAGGTCGTGTTCAATCACCAGGACGGTGTTGCCAGCATCGACTAGGCGTTGAAGGACGCCGAGGAGCCGCTTGATGTCGTCCATGTGCAGCCCCGTCGTCGGTTCATCTAGGATGTAGAAGCTCTTGCCGTGGGACTGGCGGTGCAGTTCAGCCGCCAGCTTCATCCGCTGGGCTTCCCCACCAGACAGGGTCGTCGCCGGCTGCCCCAGGTGAACATAGCCGAGGCCCACGTCTTCGATTGTCTGGAGTTTCCGCCGGATCTTTGGAATGGCACTGAAGAATTTCAAAGCCTCCGAGACGGTCATATTCAAGACTTCCGCAATGTTCTTGCCCTTGTATTCCACTTCGAGGGTCTCCGAATTGTAGCGGGTCCCGTGGCAAACCTCACACGGGACATACACGTCGGGCAGAAAATTCATCTCAATCTTAAGAATCCCGTCCCCATGACAGGCCTCACAGCGGCCGCCCTTGACGTTGAAGCTGAAGCGGCCCTTGGTATAACCCCGCACCTTAGCTTGGTTGGTCTGGGCGAAAAGCTCCCGAATATCGTCAAAGACCCCGGTGTAGGTGGCTGGGTTACTGCGCGGTGTCCGACCAATCGGTGACTGATCAATGTCGATGACTTTTTCGATATTCTTGACCCCGCTGATGGAAGCATACTTCCCCGGCTTGGCAGAATTATTGTTGAGCTTCTGGGCCAAAATTCGTTTGAGAATCAGGTTGACCAGAGTCGACTTGCCGGAACCGGAAACCCCGGTCACGCAGATAAACTTGCCAAGTGGAAAGTCGACGTCAATCTGCTTCAGGTTATTCGCCGCGGCCCCCTTAACTACAATGTGCTTACCATTCCCGGACCGCCGTTCTGCCGGAACCGGGATAAACTTCTTACCGGAAAGGTACTGGCCGGTCAGCGACTTCCGGGACCGCATCACCTGCTTCGGTGTACCGGCAGCCATCACCTGACCACCATTCTCGCCGGCGCCAGGACCAATATCAATGATGTAGTCGGCGGCCCGCATGGTATCTTCATCGTGTTCCACCACGATCAGAGTGTTGCCGAGGTCCCGCATTGCCTTGAGCGACGAGATCAAACGGTCATTATCCCGCTGGTGGAGCCCAATCGATGGTTCATCAAGGACGTACATCACCCCTGAAAGGTTAGAACCAATTTGGGTCGCCAATCGGATCCGCTGGGCTTCCCCACCGGACAGGGTCCGGGCCGACCGACTCAGTGTCAGGTACTCGACCCCAACGTTCTTCATAAAGGTCAGCCGGTCGAGGATTTCCTTGAGGATTGGCCGGGCAATCTGCTCGTTTTGCTCGGACAACTGTACCTGCTTGAAGAAGTCAATGGCATCACTGATGGAGAGGTCAGATACCTGGCCGATGTTTTGACCAGAGATTTTTACAGCCAGCGCCCGCTCATTCAGCCGGTAGCCGTGGCAGGCTGGACACGGCAGCTCGGTCATGTACTTGCGCATCTGCTCCCGGGTGAAGTCAGAATTGGTTTCCCGGTAACGGCGTTTAACGTTGTTGACGACCCCCTCAAAGGGTACGTCGACGTCCCGCACGCCGCCAAAGTCGTTCTCATAGTGGAAGTGGAAGGTCTGGTCACCATTGCCGTAGAGGACCAGCTGTTGCTGCTTCTTCGGCAACTTATTGAACGGCGTGTCCATATCGATGCCGACTGACTGACAGAACTGTTCTAGGAGTTGTGGGTAGTACTGGGACGAGATCGGGTTCCAGGGTGCCATCGCCCCGTCACGCAAAGTTTTACTCCGGTCGGGCACCACGAGGTCAACGTCGACTTCCAGTTTGGAACCCAGGCCCTCACAGACCGGACAAGCCCCCATCGGCGCGTTGAAGGAAAAGAGCCGCGGCTCCAATTCGCCAACCGTAAAGCCACAGATTGGGCAGGCATACTTTTCGGAGAAGGGAATTGGCTCGCCGCCGATCACGTCGGCAATTGCGTAGCCATCGCTGAGGCGGAGGGCCGCTTCAAAGGAGTCAAAAAGCCGGGACCGAACCCCATCCTTCACAATAATCCGGTCAATAACCACGTTAATCGTGTGTTCCTGGTTCTTGTTTAGCTCCGGAACTTCATCGAGGTCGTAGGTTTCACCATCCACCTGAACCCGGACAAAGCCCTCCCGTTTAATCGTTGCCAGGACCTTCTTTTGGGTTCCCTTCTTTGAACGGACGACTGGCGACAGAATCTGCAGCCGGGTCCGCTCGGGCAATTCCAGCACCCGGTCGACCATCTGGTCCGGCGACTGGCTGGTAATCGGGATGTGGTCGTTCGGACAGACTGGTGTGCCGACCCGCGCCCACAGTAGCCGGAGGAAGTCATTGATTTCCGTGACGGTTCCCACCGTCGACCGCGGGTTATGCGAGGTTGTCTTCTGGTCGATGGAAATTGCCGGAGACAGGCCGTCGATGGAGTCAACATCGGGCTTGTCCATCTGCCCTAAGAACTGCCGGGCATAGGCGGAGAGACTTTCCACATAACGGCGTTGTCCCTCGGCATACAGGGTGTCAAAAGCCAGTGAACTCTTTCCGGACCCGGACAGACCGGTGATAACTACCAGTTTGTTCTTGGGAATCTTAACATCGATGTCTTTTAAGTTGTGGGCCCGAGCCCCGTGAATAATAATCTTATCGTTTGCCAACGGATTATCCCTCCTCTACTTCACTTTCCGTCCCGGCTTGGTCTTCTTGCCGGTCATTTGCGCCTTTAATTCCATAACAGTATCACGAAGGGTAGCCGCCTGTTCAAAGTCGAGCCGCTTAGCCGCCGCCCGCATCTGCTCGGTCAGCTCATCGACCATGTTCGCCTGGGCATCCTTAGACAGCTTGGCAAAGTCCTTCGTGGTAAATTCCGTGCTGTCTGCCTGCTCGCCAGTGTCGACCGTTTCCTTCGTCGCCGAAATGGCTTCCTGGATCGGTTTAACGATTGTATGGGGCGTGATGTGGTGGTCCTCATTGTACTTCATCTGGATTGACCGCCGCCGCTTCGTTTCGTCAATCGCCTTTTGCATCGACTCCGTAACCTCGTCGGCATACATAATGACCGCCCCGTGCTCATTCCGGGCCGCCCGGCCAATCGTTTGGATCAGTGAGCGTTCGTTGCGCAAGAAGCCCTCCTTATCGGCATCAAGAATTGCCACCAGGGAAACTTCCGGCACGTCTAGCCCTTCCCGGAGCAGGTTGATCCCAACAAGGACGTCAAACTTCCCCAGCCGCAGGTCACGGATAATCTGCGTCCGCTCTAGGGTCTTAATATCACTGTGGAGGTACTTGACCTTGAGACCGAGATCCTTTAAGTAATCGGTCAAGTCCTCCGACATTTTCTTGGTCAGAGTCGTCACAAAGACCCGTTCGTGCCGCTCAATCCGCTTATTGATTTCACCAACCAGGTTATCGATTTGTCCCATTACCGGCCGGACTTCGATCGTCGGATCAAGCAAACCGGTCGGCCGGATGATCTGCTGAGCCACGTGGTCGGTCTGCTCCTGCTCGTAGGGACCCGGGGTAGCCGACATGTAGACGACCTGGTTGACGTGCTGCTCAAACTCATTCAGTTTCAGCGGCCGGTTATCGAGGGCGCTCGGCAACCGGAAGCCGTAGTCAATCAGCATCTGCTTCCGGGCCCGGTCACCGTTGTACATCCCCCGTACCTGGGGCATCGTCTGGTGCGATTCGTCAACTACTAGCAGGTAGTCCTTCGGGAAGAAGTCCAACAGGGTGTACGGTGGTTCGCCTGGTTTCCGGCGGTCCATGTAACGGGAATAGTTTTCAATCCCGTTGGTATAACCCATCTCCCGCATCATCTCGATGTCGTAGGTCGTCCGCTGCTGGAGGCGTTCTGCTTCCAGCAACTTTCCCTCGTCGGTAAACTTCTTGACCTGCTTTTTCATGTCCTGCTCGATTTCCGGCAGGGCTACGTCCATAATGTCCTCATTGGTCATGAAGTGGGTGGCAGGGAAGATCGAAACTTCCTCCCGGTCGCCCTTCACTTCGCCGGTCAGGGCATCGACTTCCCGGATCCGGTCAATTTCATCCCCAAAGAACTCAATCCGGAGTGCGGTTTCACTGTGGGAAGCAGGAAAGATTTCCACCACGTCACCGTGTACCCGGAACCGGCCCCGCTGGAAGTCGATGTCGTTCCGGTCGTACTGGATGGTCACTAATTGCCGCAGCAGGAAGTCCCGGTCGATTTCCTGGCCGACGTGCAAAGAGATGACGCTATTTTGGTACTCATTCGGGTTCCCTAAGCCGAAAATGCTGGACACCGAGGCAACCACGATCACATCGTTGCGCTCTAATAGGGCTGTCGTAGCGGCGTTCCGCAGTTTATCAATTTCATCATTAATGGAGGCGTCCTTTTCAATGTAGGTGTCGCTCGATGGGACGTAGGCTTCCGGCTGGTAGTAGTCATAGTAGGAGACGAAGTATTCGACGGCATTGTGGGGGAAGAACTTCTTCATTTCGCCGTACAGCTGCCCTGCCAGTGTCTTGTTATGCGACAAGATGAGGGTCGGTTTATTGACATTTGCGATGACATTAGAAATGGTAAAAGTCTTCCCGGTCCCAGTGGCCCCCAGCAAGATCTGGGCCTTATTACCATTTTCAATCCCCTTGGTCAGCTGGTCAATGGCCTCCGGTTGGTCCCCGGTCGGCTGGTAATCAGAAACTAGGTCAAATTTTCGGTCTGCTTGACGATAAATCACAAGCTGTTCCTCCCATTGCTTATTGCGGCGCCATACCGCTAATTTAGACACATTTTAGTGTATCATGCAAACATGCATTCGTCTAATAATCTGACCATTACAAAAAGAGCCGCGACGTGGTTTCAGCCACCTCACAGCCCCATTTGATTTCAAATTAATTTATTCTTCGGCAAATGCTTGCAGTGCCTTTTCAAAGTCAGCCAGTTTAGCATTGGCCTTGTCCAGTGAGTCAGCGCTGGTACCGATGTAGAACTTCAGCTTTGGTTCAGTTCCGGATGGGCGAATGGCAATCCAGGTTTCGTCGTCCAAGACATAGCGGAGGACGTTGGATTCTGGAATCCCCAACTCACTGACCTGGCCGTCAGCGGTCGTCTTCGTGCCCTTGGAGAAGTCTTCGGTGACTGCCACCTTGTGACCAGCAAAGTCAGCTGGAGCTTCTTCCCGGAACTTCTTCATTAAGTTCTGAATCTTAGCAGGACCGTCGACCCCGGCGTAAGTGTTGGCAATCGTCTTTTCACGGAAGTAGCCGTACTTCTTAAAGAGTTCCTGCAAGCCATCGTACAGGGTCATGTCACGACTCCGGTAGTAAGCAGCAACTTCTGCCAGCAAGGTCAGTGACTGGATGGCGTCCTTGTCACGAACGAATGGCTTAATCAGGTAACCGTAGCTTTCCTCAAAGCCAAACATGAAGGTGTGGTCAGCCTTGCCAGTTTCGTACTGGTGAATCTGGTCCGCAATCCACTTGAAACCGGTCAGGACGTTAATCATATCGACACCGTAGCTCTCGGCAACCTTAGCCGCAAAGTTGGTGGAAACGATTGACTTAACAGCCGCCGCATTCTTTGGCAGGGTCCCCGCCTGCTTCCGGGCTTCCAGGATGTAGGCCAGCATAATAGTGGCAATCTGGTTCCCCGTCAGCAGCTGGTATTCGCCGTCTGGCTGGCGAACGGCACAACCCAGTCGGTCCGCGTCTGGGTCGGTCGCAATCAGGACGTCAGCGTCAATCTTCTTCCCCAGGGCAATCGAGCGAACGAAGGCTTCGGGGAATTCTGGGTTCGGGTGCTCCAAGCCAGGAAAGTCACCATTCGGTTGAGCTTCGGTAGGTTCAATCGTGAAGTTGGTAAAGCCGGCTTGACGGAGGGCCCGTTCACCCAGCATCCGGCCAGTTCCGCAAAGGGGCGTGAAGACGAACTTCATGTCCTTGCCATACTGCTTAGCCAGTTCAGGGTTGACCGTGACTTCCTTTGCCAGTTGGAGGTAGGCATGGTCGACGTCTTCACCCATAATGGTTTCCAAGCCGTTATCCAGTATTTCCTGCTCATCGGCTAGTTGGATGTCGAAGATGTCATCAATCTTGCGGATGTAGCCGGTCATCATGTCGGATTCCTTCGGCGGCATCTGGCCCCCATCTTCACCGTAAATCTTGTAACCGTTGTATTCCTTCGGATTGTGGCTGGCAGTAATCATAATTCCAGCGTAAGTTCCCATCTGGCGAACGGCAAATGATAATTCAGGCGTTGGCCGAACGTTGTCGTAGATGTAAACCTTAATCCCGTGCGCTCCCAGCACCCGCGCGGAGTCATGGGCGAAGCGGTAGGAGTTGTGCCGGGAATCATAGCCAATCGCCACCCCGCGCTGCTTGACTTCATCGCCGAGTGAATCCATCAGAGTAGCCAAACCTTCCGTTGCTTGCCGAACCGTGTACACGTTCATCCGGTTGATTCCGGGTCCCATCAAGCCCCGCATTCCGGCGGTACCAAAGGACAGTGGGCCATAAAAGGCGTCTTCGACTTCCTGTTCATCGGTCATGGCGGCTAATTCTTGCTTGAGTTTCGGCTCTAAATCAGTCCGCTCTTTCCATACTTGGTATGTGTCTTTCCAGCTCACAATAAAGTCTCCTTTACTTCTTTAATCTGTACATAGTATACCGCATCTTCCTGGTGAGTGCCGTTTTTACTCATTGTTTTACTAAACTTTTATTCAAAGCACTGGAAAATTTTTCAGGCAGCGGCCAGTGCTGGTTAAAACTTGCTGATTGGATAGTAACTTACTAAAAAGTAAGTACTTGTCGCCTCCTCGAGAAGCGGTTAACATGTACATGAATTCACATGATGAGTTAAGGACAAACTACTTTTAGTCATTACCCGTGTGAATGTCTTGCTGGTGGCTAAGCCCCTTCATCTCGGCAGCACCATTTTCAAAGGAAACATCCGTAACTTTCCCAGAAGCGACGAGCTCTTCGCTAAATTCCGCCATTTCGATAAGGATTTCTTCATCCTCAGGCCATCCGCTGTTAGGGAATAGACAACCTTGGGTGGAACAACAGGGTAACCGGTTCGCTTTACCAACTGGTCGTTAATCAGCTGGTTTAGTTCCTCGGTCAGTACTTTTTCTGAGACGTGAACCCGGTACAGGTCATCAAAGTACCTTTTGAGTTCTCCATACCGGCGCTCCTTCAATCCCAGCGTGCAAATGATAGACGGTTTCCATTTACCGCTAACGGCGTGAATTAGGAAGTTATAGCTAATAAAGTAGTTCTTAGCCATATTGCTCCTCCTGTCAACGAGTCTTTGCTTGATTAAGTATATTTTATAATGGTTTTCCAAAATGAGCTGGAGAGGTGCCCGCGCCCAGCCTGCCAGAAAGTGAATTTCAATCAACTGATAAGAGAGCTAGATACTATGCGTGGATTTGCAATGATTGACCCGAACTAAACGGGCTTTATTGAAAAAGACAATCCAGAGATTGGCCCGCGAGACGCCCTGGTAAAGCCACTGGCGGTCGCACCATGTACTTCAGATATTCACACCGTTTACGAGAACGCAATTGGGCCTCGTCACGACTTGATTCTCGGTCACGAAGCCAGTGGAGAAATCGTCGCTGTCGGTGATGAGGTCAAGGACTTTAAGGTAGGCGACAAGGTCATTTTGCCAGCCGTTACTCCCGATTGGTCTGATGTTAACTCCCAAGCCGGCTTTGCTTCACACTTTGGTGGAATGCTAGGCGGCTGGAAGTTCTCTAACAACAAGGACGGGGTCTTCGCAACCCGGATTCACGTCAACGACGCCGATGGGAACCTTGCCCACTTACCACTGGGGATGGATCCCGGGGTTGCCACCATGCTTTCCGACATGATTCCAACCGGTTTCAACGCCGACGAACTGGCCCACGTCGAATACGGTGATACCGTCGCTGTAATCGGCATCGGTCCCGTCGGTTTGATGGCCCTCCGCGGTGCCGTACTCCACGGTGCTGGTCGGATCTTCGCCGTTGGCTCCCGGCCGCAAACCATCAAAGTTGCCAAGGAGTACGGTGCAACGGATATTATCGACTACCACGATGGCGACATCGCCGACCAGATTATCGAAAAGAACAACGGCCAGGGTGTTGACCGCGTCCTCATCGCCGGTGGGGATTCTGAGCACACCTTTGACCAGGCAGTCCGGATGACGCGGCCCGGTGGTTCCATTGGTAACGTGGCTTATTTAAACGGCAACGATAACATTAAGATCAATGCCAGTAACTGGGGTGTCGGGATGGCTAACATCACCATTGACGGTGGTGTAATGCCCGGCGGCCGGCTTCGGATGGAAAAGTTAGCTAGCCTGATTACTAATGGCCGCCTGGACCCGTCCCTGCTGATTACCCACACCTTTGACGGCTTCGATAAGATTCCGGACGCCCTTGAATTAATGCACAACAAACCTGCTGATTTGATTAAGCCGGTTGTTTACACCTCTGATATCGACTAATATTTAAAAAACACACTAATAAAATCCGCTCAGCGAACGCCTTGTCCGTTGAGCGGATTTTGTCATCAGATTATTATTCCTGACTCTTGATGTATTGGTAAACCTGTTGACCGGCAATGGCACCGTCCCCAACGGCAGTGGCAATCTGCCGCAGCGGCGTTTCGCGCACATCACCGATGGCATAGATTCCCGGAATGCTGGTCTGCATTACGGTATCAGTCTTGACCCAGCCCTGGTCGTCCAGGATTCCCAGGTCGACAAAGGGCTTAGTCAGCGGGATATTACCGACATAGATAAAGACCCCATCGGCTGCCAGTTCACCATCTTCACCGGTTTCGTTATTGTGGGTCTTGACGCCAGTCACCTTGACGTCATCACCCATGATCTCAGTAACGCTCGTGTTGAAGACAAACTCCATCTTTGGGTTCTTCTTGGCCTCATCCTGGAGCATTGGCTGGGCCCGGAGTTCGCCCCGCCGTACCAGAACAGTTACCTTGGAAGCCAGCTGGGTTAGGTAGAGCCCTTCTTCCACCGCGGAGTCACCGCCACCGACAACAACCAAGTGCTTGCCCTTAAAGAAGGCCCCGTCGCAGACTGCGCAGTAGGAAACTCCCCGGCCACCGAATTCTTCTTCACCCGGTACGCCGAGCTTGCGGTGGTCAGAACCAGTCCCAATTACCACAACGGGAGCAACATAGGTTTCCCCCATATCAGTCGTGACCTTCTTGTTCGCCCCATCGACTTCAACCTTCGTAACGGTTCCGTAGGCATATTCTGCGCCAAACTGGGTTGCTCCCTGGTACATCTTTTCCGCCAGCTCTGGGCCTTGCACGTCCTTGAAGCCGGAGTAGTTCACGATTGAAGCAGTGTTGTTGAGGTTACCACCATAAGCTCCCCGGTCCAGCATCACAACTTTCAGGTTAGCGCGTGAAGCGTACAGCGCCGTTGTCATCCCACCAGGACCGGCACCGATAATAATGACATCGTATTTTTTCTCTTCTGCCATAATTTTTCCCTCCATCATAATTACTATCATCATGATAGTAATTAAATACCACTTTGTCTATCATTTTGATTACTAAAAATAAGAAAAAGGTGCCATGACCAAATTAGCCGCGGTACCTTATTCGTGCTTACTTGCTGCTCTTCTTGTCTTCAGCTGTCAGTTGGGCTCCTAATGCCTTGATATATTCACGCAGCTCATCCTTGACTTGGGGGTGCTTCAACCCATATTCGATGTTGGTCTTGACCCAGCCAAACTTGTTACCAACGTCGTAACGGTCGCCCTTGTATTCACGGGCAAAGACGCGTTGGGTTTGGTTCAGAGTATCGATGGCATCGGTCAGCTGGATTTCGTTCCCCTTGCCCGGCTTAGTCTTAGCCAAAACGTCAAAGATTTCTGGCGTAAAGACGTAGCGGCCAATGATGGCTAAATCACTTGGTGCGTCCTTTGGTGCGGGCTTTTCCACAAAGCTCGTCACGTTGTACAGGCCCGGGGTAACTTCCTTGCTTGGGTTAATCACACCATACTTAGCGGTGTCTTCGTGAGGAACCCGCATTACCGCCAGGGTCGAAGCACCAGTCTGCTGGTAGCTTTCAATCAGTTCCTTCGTCAGCGGCTGGCCGTTGTTGTTAATGTTGTTCAGGTCGTCACCCAGCATTACCACAAACGGTTCGTCACCAATAAAGTCCCGCGCAGTCAGCACGGCATCCCCGAGCCCCCGCGGGTGGGATTGCCGGATAAAGTAAATGTTGACGTCCGTCGTTTCTTCTACCAGCTTCAGCATCTCGTCCTTGTGCTTGGAGCGGAGGTTATCTTCCAATTCTGGATTGGAATCAAAGTGGTCTTCGATTGACCGCTTATTCTTACCATCAACAACAACAATGTCTTCAATCCCCGACTTGCGTGCTTCCTCAACAATGAATTGGATCGTTGGCTTATCAACGATTGGCAGCATTTCCTTGGCTAATGCCTTAGTAGCAGGTAAAAAACGAGTACCTAATCCCGCTGCTGGGATGATTGCCTTGCGAACACGTTTCATAACAATATAAGTCCTTTCGTAACTTCAATTTCTCTCAAAGTCTTCCAAGAGTATTTTACCATATTTATTCGATTTCTGACGTTAAGTCCCGACTCATCAGCTGGGAAATAGCATCCTTGATGTCCTTGCCAGAGTAGAGGACTTCATACAAGGCCTCGGTAATCGGCATCTTGACTTGGCGCTTCCGGCTCAGCTCGTAGGCCGCCTTTGTCGTGTAGACCCCTTCAATTACCATTCCCATGTTCTCAATAACGTCGGCTAGTTTCTGACCCTGGCCTAGTTGGTAGCCAGCCCGCCAATTCCGGGAATTCTTACTGGTGGCCGTTACGACCAAATCGCCAACCCCGGACAAGCCAATAAAGGTCAGCGGGTTCGCACCAAAGGCGACGCCCAAGCGGCGAATTTCAGCTAGTCCCCGGGTGATCAACGCCGCCCGGGCATTGTCATGGTAACCCAGGCCTTGCAGAGCCCCGGCACCGATGGCAATAATGTTTTTCAGGGCGGCCCCGAACTCTGCACCGATTACGTCATCATTAGTGTAGACCCGGAAATAGGAATTACTAAAGAGCTTCTGGACTTCCTTGGCATTATCAATCTCCGTGCTGGCTGCCGTGACCGCAGTCATGTCCTTGATAGCAACGTCTTCCGCATGACTAGGACCAGACAGTACCACGATCCCCCGCCGGTGTTCAGGGGCAATTTCCTCTTTCAGCATTTCGGACGGCCGCTTATAGGTATTTTGCTCCAGTCCCTTGGTCGCGTGAATAATCAACGGCTGCTGCTGGAGTTCCCCTAGCAATTGATCCAACTGTTTGGCAACCTGGCGAAGACCCTTGGTCGGGATGACGATCAGAATAACCGCGGCATCCTTAACGGCCGCCCGCATATCAGTGGTGGCAACTAACTGATCAGAATAGACAAGGTCCTTCATGTATTCTGGATTGCGATGTTCGGTGTTTAGACGGTCGACCTGTTTTTGGTTGCGCGCCCACAACATCACGGAATGACCATTTTCTACCAGCATATTAGCAAGGGTACTTCCCCATGAGCCTGCACCTAAAACTGCAATTTTTTCTGCCATAACCATTCTCCTTAACTAAAATCCTATTTACTTGTCCAATACCATGCCAACTTCTTCGTCCGTCGCCGGTCAACCATGACAACCAGTGCGGCGACCAGGAAAAACACGGATAGCAGCTGGGAAATCCGGATCGGCCCCAGCATCAAACTATCAGTCCGTAGTCCCTCAATGACGAACCGCCCCGCGGCATACCAGATCACGTAAGTCAAAAAGACTTCCCCCTGCTTGAACAGGTGGGGACGGTGCCGCAAAAACATCAAGAGGACAAAACCACTGAGGTCCCAGAGTGACTCATATAGAAAGGTCGGCACCCGGTAAGCACCGCCGATGTTCATCTGGTTAATGATCCAAGCGGGAATGTGCTGGGCAACCAGGGCCGCCCGGCTAGTAACCCCGCCAAAGGCTTCCTGGTTCATAAAGTTGCCCCACCGGCCAATTCCCTGCGCCATAATCAGCGTTGGTGAAATAACATCCAGCATGGTCCAGAGCTTTAAGTGACGCTGGCGGCAAAAAACTACCAGGGCAATAAAGCCCCCGATGATTGCGCCGTAGATTGCAATGCCGCCATCCCAGACCGCGATGATTTCTCCCGGGTGGCGGAAATAGTAGGGCCACTGAAAGGCTACGTAGTAAAGCCGGGCACAAACAATCGCTGCGGGAATCGCCCAGAGCAGGTAATCGTAAAAGTCGTCCTCAGGGATTCCTAGCCGCTGGCCCTCGCGAACCGCTAGAACCAGCGCTAGCACAACCCCGCTGGCGATAATGATTCCGTACCAGTGAACCTGGATGGCGCCGAGCTGAAATGCAATCGGGTTCAGCGCCGCCGTTACCGCCGCCATTACTTCCCCTGCTCCTTACTATCACGAGCTGAATTCTGCTTGATCAGCCGGTTCAGGTTTTCATCAAAGGTCTTCGTAGCGTCGTAGCCCATCGTCTCGGCCCGGTAGTTCATCGCCGCGGATTCAATGATGATAGCGAGGTTCCGCCCCGTTTTAACAGGTACCGAGACCTTCGGCAGGATAACCCCCTGAATGGTTTGGGTATCCCCCCGGTCCCCCAGGCGGTCAAACTTGGTATCCGGTGTCCAGGTTTCCAGGTGAACGATCAGACTGATGTTGTCCACCGGCATAATCGCCCCGGTCCCGTAAAGGGTCGAAACATCAATGATTCCAATTCCCCGAATTTCCATCAGGTGCTGCAAAATCGCCGGGGCCGTCCCAATCAGGGTTTGCTCGTCCCGCGCGTAGACCTCCACCCGGTCATCCGCGACTAGCCGGTGACCGCGCCGAACCAATTCCAAGGCCGTTTCACTCTTACCAACACCAGAGTCACCGGTAATCAGGACACCGACCCCGCTGATATCAACTAACACCCCGTGGAGTGACTTCCGGGGGGCCAGCCGGCCTAACAGGTAGGAGGTCATGTTACTTAGGATTTGTGATGAAGTCAAGTGGGTCCCCAGGATTGGGATATGGGCCTCTTCCGCTGCCGTTTTCAATTCCGCGGGGATCGGTAAGTTCGTCGAGATGACGAAGCACGGTGTTTGCGGAGTACACATCCGTGTCATGTACTCCACCATCTGGTCATGGGTAAGGTCCTTCGAGAAGGAAATTTCGGTAATCCCGAGCAACTGGATCCGCATGGCCGGATAGTGCTTGAAGTAACCGGCAAACTCCAAGGCCGGCCGGGAAATATCACTGGTCGTTATGGTTCGGCCAAGGTAATCCTCTCCCTGCAAAACCTTTAGACGGACCTTATCAACTAATTCCTGCACAGTAACATGGTTTGGCACGCTCGCTCACTCCTTAATAATTATTCTGATGACTACTAATGATCGTGTTGCAGACCGACATGATGATGGCGATGAGCATTGCCGACCAAAAAGATGAAAAGCCAAAGTTGTAAGAGCCAATCAAATGGGAGGTCAGCTCAAGCATCAAGCCATTAATAACAATGCTGAACAAACCAAGGGTCAAAATATTAATTGGCAGTGACAAAATCAATAGGATCGGTTTAACCGCGACGTTAAGGATTGCCAAAATAAACGCCGCTAGTAAGGCCATCCAAGCACTGCCCACGTAGAACATCCCCGTACCAACAAATAAGCCGGCAAGGGCAATAAACAGGACAGTGTCAATTAGCACTTTCTTCCAAAATGTCATGATGATCTTCCGTTTCTTTTAATATCTTTTTCTTCTACATCAGTCAGCGTCCGCCGCTTGCACCGCTGATTGTGGCTGGTGGCTACTCTCTGCTGCCAATCACTCAGGCTTTTGATGAAGCCCAAAAAGCCGGGATGCTGGGGATCCGGCGGCATAATCAGCACCATAATGATGTAGATGATGACACCAGGGACAATACCACTGAGGATACTGAGGATCACGTACGCCACTCGCAGGAAGTTTGCTGAGCAGTTAAAGTACTGACCAAAGCCCCCAAAGACACCAGCGATTATCCGGTCAGACCCGGACCTGGTTAATCGTTTCCGTCGACTTTCCCTCATCTAACCACTCCTTTACCTTAAATCTTAACGACTTTCCAGCGGAACTGCAATCGCTTTTATTGCGGATTTTGCTGACTGAGTTTCCATTGCAGGTAGGCATTGATAAAAGGATCGAGGTCCCCGTCCATCACCGCTTGCCCATTATGAGTTTCATGGCCGCTCCGGTTATCCTTTACCAGGGTGTAGGGGTGGAAAACATAGGAGCGAATCTGGGAGCCCCAGCCAATCTCGAGCTGTTCCCCCTCAATTTCAGCCCGCTCCTTAGCCTTCTTTTCCTCTTCCAGTTCATACAGCTTTGACTTTAACATATTCATCGCGGTCTGCCGGTTGAGCAGCTGCGACCGCTCCGCCTGTGAAGAAGCCACCAATCCGGTCGGCAGGTGGGTGATCCGGACCGCCGATTCGGTCTTGTTAATGTGCTGACCACCAGCCCCACTAGAGCGGAAGGTGTCTACCCGCAGGTCGGCCGGGTTAATGTCAACCTCGACACTATCATCCAGTTCAGGCATTACATCGACCGACGCAAATGAGGTGTGGCGCCGGCCAGCAGAGTCAAATGGTGAAATCCGGACCAGCCGATGGACCCCCTTTTCACTGCGGAGATAGCCAAAGGCATTGTGCCCCTTGATCAGCAGGGTCACACTCTTGATCCCTGCAACTTCACCGGGCTCGTAGTTAGCCGTCTCCACCGTCAAGCCGTGCTGTTCGGCCCAACGGACATACATCCGTAGGAGCATTTCACCCCAGTCCTGGGCTTCCGTTCCCCCCGCCCCCGGGTGGATTTCAAGAATGGCGTTTTTGCTGTCATACTTTTCACTCAGCAGCTGGTTAAGCCGGTACTGCTGCAAGGCCTCTTCAGTTTGGGCAAAGCTGGTCGTAAACTCCTTTTCCAGCTCCGGATCCGGCTCTAATTCCAACAATTCCAGGTTTGTTTCCAAGTCCGCCAGCTGGTCGCGGAGGGTAACGTAGGTGTCGCGTTTGGCCTTCAAATCGTTATTGTCGTTAATCAGCTTCTGAGCCCTTTCATTATCATTCCAAAAATCAGGCTGGGCCATCTGGTGCTCATTTTCCGCGATTTGCTCGTCAAGGGCATCGAGGTCAAAGAGACCTCCCGAAGCGGGCAGCTTCCTGCTGCATTGCTTCTATTTTCTTCTTGGCTTCACTTAATTCCATCAACAATTCCTCCAGTTACAAACATACGGCAGTGGTACCGCCATGGGTCACCGAACTGCCGTACCTTGTAGTAATGTTTTTAGTTGCCACGCTTAGCGGGTAACGTTTTGCCGAATTTCAGACTTCATAAATAAGCGGGTAGTTTCGTATTCAATATCAGCCACCATCTGCTCAAACATGTGGTAGCCCGCCGTTTGGTATTCCACCAATGGGTTCAGCTGACCGTACCCCCGGAGGCCGACAGACTGCCGGAACTGGTCCATGATGTCGATGTGGTCGGTCCAGTGCGAATCAACCACCCGCAGGAGAACGACCTTTTCAAATTCCAGCATCTGGGACGGGTCAGTCAAAATCTGCTTCTTTTCATCGTAAACCTTCTCGGCAAAGCTCATCAGGAAGTCAACCATCTCATCATGTGACTTGCCTTGGAGGTCCTTCACGGAAACAGTGTCTGGCTTGACCAACACTTCTTCGGCAAAGTCAACGATTCCCTGCAGGTCCCAATCCTTTTCATCACCTAGGGTATGCTGTTCCACCTCTCGTTGGATGGTCCGCTTAAAGATTGGCATCAGGACCCACTTCAAGGACTTGCCTTCCGTAATGATCTGTTGCCGCTCCTTGTAGATAATTTCCCGCTGCTCACGCATTACATCATCGTACTGAAGCACGTTCTTCCGGGAGTCATAGTTGTTCCCTTCAACCCGCTTCTGAGCCGATTCAACTTGCCGGGTTAGGAAACGACTCTTGATTACGGCATCCTCCCCCTGAACCTTCATCCGGTCAAGGAAGGCCTTGATTCGTTCGCCACCAAACCGTTTCATCAGGTCATCTTCAAGGGAAAGGTAGAATTGGGATAAGCCCGGGTCACCCTGCCGACCAGACCGGCCCCGGAGCTGGTTATCAATCCGCCGGGACTCGTGTCGTTCAGTCCCAATTACCGCTAGGCCGCCAAGTTCCCGCACGCCAGGGCCCAATTTAATATCGGTCCCCCGACCGGCCATATTGGTGGCAATCGTTACTGCCCCCCGCTGACCGGCGTTCTTGATAATGTCCGCTTCCTTAGCGTGGTTCTTGGCGTTCAAAACCACGTGAGGAATGTGCTCCTGGTCCAATAAGTGGGAAAGGTATTCAGACGTTTCCACCGCCACGGTCCCAACCAGGATTGGCTGTCCCTTGGCGTGCAAGCTCTTGATCCGCTTGACCACGGCCGCAAACTTGCTTTGCAGGGTCGGGTAAAGGAGGTCTGGTTCATCTTTCCGCGCAACCGGTCGGTTAGTTGGAATCGTGATGGTCTCCATGTTGTAAATTTCCCGGAATTCTTCCTGTTCCGTCTTAGCAGTTCCGGTCATCCCGGCCAGCTTGCTGTACATCCGGAACAAGTTCTGGTAGGTAATGTTGGCCATCGTCTTGTTTTCTTCTTGGATCTTGACCCCTTCCTTGGCTTCGATTGCCTGGTGGAGGCCGTCAGAGAACCGCCGGCCCTGCATAACCCGGCCGGTAAAGGAGTCAACGATCAGCACTTCACCGTCAGAAACCACGTAGTCCTTATCCAGAAGCATGATGTAGTTAGCCCGCAGTGCCTGGTCAAGGTGGTGGGTCAAGGCCGTATTTTCAGGATCATAAAGGTTTTTCAGGTTAAAGTATTTTTCTGCCTTTTTAATCCCCTCGTCAGTCAGTGAAACCGTCTTAGATTCCAGGTCGATCTTGTAATCGACTTCGTTCTTGAGCTGCTTAACGAAGCGGTCGGTCTGCTTGTACAGCTTTGAAGTTCCCGTTCCTGGCCCGGAAATAATCAACGGCGTCCGGGCTTCGTCAATCAAAATCGAGTCCACCTCGTCGACGATGGCGTAGTTCAGGCCCCGCTGAACCTGGTCTTCCTTGTAGACCGCCATGTTATCCCGCAGATAGTCAAAACCAATTTCACTGTTGGTGGAATACATAATATCCGCCTGGTAAGCCTGGCGCTTTTCGTCAGGGCTCATTTCAGAGTTGTTGATACCAACACTGCAACCGAGCCAGTTGTATAACTGCCCCATTTCCGTGGCATCCCGCTTGGAAAGGTACTCGTTCACCGTAATAACGTGAACCCCTTTCCCGGAGATGGCATTTAGGTATACCGGCATCGTCGCGGTCAAGGTCTTCCCTTCACCGGTTTTCATTTCGGCAATGTTCCCCTCATGGAGGACAATTCCCCCCATAATTTGAACGTGGAATGGGTACAGACCGAGAACCCGCTTGGCCCCTTCCCGGGCAACCGCAAAGGCCTCCGGCAGAAGTGCGTCTAGTGATTCACCCTTTTGGTAACGCTGTCGAAACTCGTCCGTCTTTGCCTTCAGTTGGTCATCGCTGAGCTCTTCCATTGCCTTAGCATAAGACTCAACCTTATCAGCTATTTTATTAATCCGCCGCAATTCACGACGATCGCTTTCAATCCATTTTTTTAAAATGTTGGCCATAAAAGCGTCCTTCCTAATTCAGGCTTGAGTTCTGAATAAAAGGTACTACTCAAGCCAATTATATTTTTAATTCTAACTGTAACATTTTACCACGTTGGCGGGCGATTGAAAACCAATTGCACTAGACAAAAAGCCCCTAGAACTCGGCACCCGAATCCTAGAGGCAATTACCAATGAGTATCCTCACCGGACATGATTTATTCTGCTTCAATCAAACCGTACCGGCCGTCGCGACGACGGTAAACGATACTCGTCCCATTGGTCTCAGCGTCTTGGAAAACGAAGAAGTCATGACCCAGCATATCCATTTGCAGAACCGCTTCTTCAGGGTCCATCGGCTTGAGTGACACTTGCTTGGTCCGGACGATCTTTAATTCATCACTTGCAGAGTCATCATCTGAAGGAACGAATTCAAGGTTCTTTAGGCCCTTTTCACGGGACTTCCGGTTAACCTTGGTCTTGTACTTCCGGATTTGACGTTCCAGCTTGTCGGTTACCAAGTCAACACTGCCATACATATCATTAGAGGTTTCTTCAGCCCGCAATGTTAAGTACGGGAGCGGAATAGTAACTTCAACCTTGTAAGTACGGTTTGGATAAACCTTCAAGTTCACGTGGGCAGTTGCTTCGACGCTATCTTCGAAGAACTTTTGCAGCTTGCTAATCCGCTTCACCACGTAGTCCCGAATTGCGTCAGTAACTTCAACATTTTCACCACGAATATTGAACTTTAACATTGTACTTCTCTCCTTTCAGTCCAAGCAATCGCTTGTTCTGATATCAGAAGAACCACTCTTCTCATATCCTACTTATATTATAGTGTACTTATCATTAATTCACAAATCATTTAAAGTAATTTAACGGGCTAAAGAAATACTTATAACATTAGCTGCCCCAGCCCGATAGAGTAAGTCTGCGGCGTGGTAGAGAGTGCGCCCGGTCGTATAAACATCATCGACTAATAAGACCCGTTTCCCAGCCAAATCAGCTGCCAGACCGCTAAGGGCAAACGGCTGGGGTGTCTGGAGACGTTCCCGGCGACTCTTGTGAGACTGGGCGGTCTTTTCTAGTGCCCGGTGCTGGAGACACGGCATTAACTTAACACCGTCAAGCAACCCCGTAACCTGGTTAAATCCCCTGGTCGCCATGGTGGACTGGGTAACGGGAATTGGCACCACGACCTCTGCGCGCTTCTGACGAATTGCTGCCGTGAATTCCGGTGCAAAGACAGCCCGAAGACGGTAGTCCCCGGCAAATTTATACTGGTGCATGAACTCCTTCATCGCCGTATTATAGCAGTACAGGGCCTGATGAGTCAGCTTCCAGGAATACATTTGGCGCCAGCAGCGGCACTCTGAGCAAAGCTGGGAAGTTTCCTGCAGGCGGCAGCAGGCGGGACAATGCTGTTCGCCCTCAAGGGGCGTAAATTGTTGGCGGCACTTCGGACAAACTACTGGCACAGCTAAACGCCCGGGCCAAATGAGCTCCCGAATCGTTAACTTGGCAGCGACTGGGCCGTTACATAGCAGACAGTTCACGCTGACAGCACCGCCCCTTCTGATTCATATACCGAATCTGCCGCATGGCCTGGCTAACCCGCCGGCAACGGGCAGTCAGCCAAAAGTCAACGTGACCACCGGGCCGACTAGCAGACCGGCCCGCCCGACCAGCAATCTGGACAAGGGCCGCGCTCGAAAAGATATCATCATCGGCCCCGAGTACAAAAACATCAATTTCTGGAAAGGTCACTCCGCGTTCTAAAATCGACGTTGTAATTAGAAAGCTATACCGCCGGTCACGCATCCCCTGCACTTTCTCCAGCCTCTGCGAATCCTGCGCATGGACAGTCGTGAAGCTCGTGGCGGGAAAGTAAAGAGTGCAAGCTCGAGCTACGGTCGTCAGGTCAGCAACGTGGGGCACGAAAAGCAGGAAGCGGTGCCCTTGGTATAAACTGGTCTGCAATCGCCGCCACATCTCTGTCGGCAACCTCCCCCTTTGAACTTGTCGTCGCCAATGCCGGGCAAGGTGACACCTGATTTCAGGTAGGAGGTGTCCATGATAGCGTAAGGGTAGGTAGGTCACTTGCAAGCGACGGTGCCGGACCTCATTGAGCAAGTATTCACCCGGAGTCGCGGTCAGAAAAAGCTGGCCGCCCTGCGTTTTACTTGCCTGTTGACTAGCATAAAAAAGAACCGGATTAGCAGCATACGGAAAGGCATCAACCTCATCAATGATCAAGTTGTCAAAGGCATGGTAAAACCGTAACAGCTGGTGGGTCGTACACACCGTTAATTGTGCATAGTGGTACGGTTGTGACTGCCGGCCATGCAGGAGAGCCATTTCCGTATTAGTGAAAGCCGCCTGCAAACGGGGATAGAGCTCTAAGCAGACGTCGACCCGGGGTGAGGCGATTGCAAGCCGTTCTCCCAGTGCCAAACAGGCAGCCACTCCCTGGAAAATCATTTCCGTCTTGCCGGCCCCAGTGACCGCCCAGAGAAGCTGTCGCTGGTGGGCCACCATACCAGCAGTGACACGCTGTGCAGCCGTAACTTGTAATGGCGACAGCCGACCACGCCAGGTTAGGACCGGCTGACTAATCGTAAATTGATTTGGCTCCGGAACATGATAAAATTTGCATAGTGTTGAAACTCGCCCCAGGTTAATACAGTGGGGACAGTAATACTCGTTATTAGGAAGTGCTGCAACCAGCTTAGGAGTCCGCTGACCGCACCGGTGACAGATAATTTCTCTTGTTTGAACCGTGATTGTCGGTAGGGTCTGAACGTGTGCGGGCACTATTTCATCCCGTCCCACCAGGACCCGGCGGCCATAATAATCTTCCAGCATCTCCATGCCCCCTTCACTATTTAAATACGCATAAACCATATTTTTTTACGAAAGAAGTTTAAATTATGACAACACCCTTTTTAAACATTGCCAATGCTAGCCAAACCGAGCTAGTAATCAAAAAATCTCGCTTTATCTGCTCACTCCAGCGGATCAGCAGTGAAGAAGACGCCCAGAACTTCATCAAGGAAGTACAGGCGGCCAACCGAAAGGCCAATCACAACTGCTTTGCATACCTCGTTGGGGACCAGGATCAGGTTCAGCGGGAGAGTGACAATGGGGAACCGAGTGGGACGGCAGGGGTCCCTATTCTGGAGTCGCTGCAGATGGCGAAGCTCCATAATGTCGTCGCCGTTGTCACCCGCTACTTTGGCGGCATCAAGCTGGGGGCGGGCGGGCTCATTCGTGCGTACAGCAACGTTACTACCGAAGCCGTCCACCGCGCAGGAATCGTCCAGCGAATCAAACAGCTGCAAATCGCTATCACTGTCAGCTATCGCCAGCATGATGCCCTCCTCTACTACCTCAAAGAGCACCAGCTGGCCGTCAGCAATGAAGATTATGGTGTCAACGTCACCACAAACGTTTTTATCAACGAAGCTACGGCCGAGGACACAATCGCCCAGCTGCAAAACCGTTTTAACCACCAATTAGAGATTCGGAAAATGGGCAGTCATTTTCACGAAATCCCATATAACCCTGCCGAATAAATTTACATGAGATACGCAAAACGTCCCAAATTAGCTTTTGAGCCAATTTGGGACGTTTCCTAATTTTATGAGTGTACGCCACTTTTTTATGCCAGTAATGCTTCTGCGATATCCAAGATAATTATCAGGCCCAGCAAAGCCGCTAACCAGCAGGCAAGCCGGCGAGCGTGACGGTCGCCAGCCTTGATTTGGGGCCAAAATGCTCCTAGGTACGCTATCACAAGAAGAATGCTGCCGAGAATTCCGTAAATTCCCGAATGGAAGCCCCAGTTATCAATTGTATAACCCGCCATTAGGAACAGGCCGATGGCAAATGCACCGCCAATTAAGATCTGTCGTTTTGACATTTAAAACACCCCGTTACTCGTGAAGGTGGTAGTTATAGCTGGCCACGATAATGTTTTCCCGTGAATTCAGCAGCGCACGCAGCCGGACACTGGTCTGGTTATGCAGTGCTAGTTGCCAAGGGTGCTTAGGGATAAACTGCGGTACCAAGACAGTTGTCGAGTAGTTCCGCGCCTCCGCACGCTTGGCAATTACATCAACAAAGCGTAACGTCGGCTTGGCAATTGACCGGTAGGAAGAATGAATATCCACGAACCGGACATCTGGATACTCGGCCTTAAATTCATTGGCCGTCTTATGTTCCTTGCCCGGATTTTCATCAAAGGAAACGTGCATGGCAATGACGTAGTCCCCAATTGACCGTGCATAGTTGATTGCCCCCCGGGTCACCCGGGTGACATTACCAACCAGAACGATCACCGTCGCCCCATCATAATCGTGGAGCTGGACCTTCGTCTTTTCGGCTACCCGCAGCTGGGCCGCCACCTTGATGTAGTGGCTGTGGACCTTGTGGAACATGTAAAGGAGCAGTGGCATGATGATCAAGTATGGCCAAACATTGCCAAAGTGCTGCCAGAACAGGAAGGCCACCAGTGAAAAGGAGATGACCGCGCCGACAAAGTTAATGCAGGCTTTGCCAACCCACCAGCCTTCCCGCTTCCGGAACCAGTGAATAATCATTCCAGACTGAGAGAGGGTGAACGGTACGAATACCCCGACAGCGTACAAGGGAATCAAGCTGTTGGTTTGCCCATGGAAAATCAAGATAAGGATAATCGCCCCGACCGCCAGGGAAATAATCCCGTTCGAGTAGCCTAGCCGGTCCCCACGGTCCATAAAGGCATGGGGCATGTACTTATCCTTTGCCATGTTAAAAGCCAAAATCGGAAAGGCTGAAAAACCAGTGTTGGCAGCTACCGCCAAAATCATGGCCGTCGACAGCTGCAAGAGGTAAAAGCCCATCCCATGACCGCCAAAAATCGCCAGGGCAATCTGGGAAAGAACCGTGGTGCGGCCATTGGGCACAATCCCGATAAAGAAGCTGAAGAAGATAATGGCAATGAAGAAGAAGGCCAAGATAGCACTCATAATTGCCAGGGTCGTCGCAGCGTTCTTTTCCTTAGGCTTATTGAAGTTAGGTACCGCGTTGCTAACGGCCTCCACCCCGGTTAGCGATGAGGAACCGGCAGAGAAGGCCCGGATAAACAGGACAACGCTCATCCCAGCAACCGGCGTGCCATAGTCAGCCGGGGCTTGGTAATGAATGTGGCCCGTCGCCACGTTATAAATTCCCCACACAATCATGATAAAAATCATAATAACGAAAAAGTAGACCGGCACCGTCAGGAAGTTAGCGCTCTCGCTCATCCCCCGCAGGTTCATGAACATAATCAATAGGACAATGATAATCGCAATCGGAATTGAAAATTTATAGAGGGCCGGCACAGCGGAAGTGATCGCCTCAACCCCAGAGGTCGTGGAAACCGCGACGGTCAGCATATAATCGACCAGCAGCGAACCGCCGGCAACCAGTCCCCCATTGCTTCCCCAGTTTTGGGTGGCAACAATGTAAGCACCACCGCCGCTCGGGTATGCCCGAATAATTTGCTGGTACGAAAGAGTAATTGCCAGCAGTAAGACCAGCACAATTGCGGCAATCGGTACCGAGTACCAGAGCGCTGCCGCTGAGAGTGTTACCAGGACAGTCGTAATTTGCTCAGGACCATATGCCACTGACGAAATTGCGTCAGACGAAAGCATGGCCAACGCCTTGAACTTTGTTAGGTGCGTTTGCCCCTCATCCAAGGTCTTCAATGGTTTCCCAATTAATACACGTTTAAGATAACGCCACATTGCTATCCTCCTACTCAGTTAAGTATTAAGTATTTTATCATCCTCGTATGACTGAACAATGTTACAACTAATTATCCTACTTTTCAATCACCATGGCGATGAAAATTCTGATTTTCGCCATAATTGCTCATATTTCCCGGGAAATATTCCCCCTAAACAAAAAGTGGGGACGATGAACTGACCTGACCACTTTGTTGCCCCATCCCCGTCGACGCGTAGCTTGCCTATTTGATCTGCTAGCCACAACGCGGTGGCCTTACCATGTTTAAAATACAAAGAGGCTGGGATTAATTCCCAGCCCCCTTTTACTTTAACTTAACTCTTCAAATTACATCATACCGCCCATGCCGGCACCGCCTTGTGGTGCGGCTGGTTGGCTGCCTTCTGGTTCTGGCTTATCAGCAACGACTGCTTCAGTCGTTAACAGCAAGGCAGAAACTGAGGCCGCGTTTTGCAGGGCAGAACGGGTAACCATCGTTGGGTCAACGATTCCGGCAGCAACCATGTCTTCGAACTTGTCGTCGGCAGCGTTATAACCAATACCTTCCTTTTGCCCCTTCAATTCGTTAACGATTACTGAGCCTTCTACACCGGCGTTTTCAGCAATCTGACGAACAGGTGCTTCCAGGGCAGCCTTAACAATGTTGACACCAGTCAATTCGTCGCCACTGGCTTCAACCTTTTCCAGTGCCGGGATAACATTTACCAGGGCAGTACCACCACCAGGTACGAAACCTTCTTGAACAGCAGCCCGGGTAGCGTTCAAGGCATCTTCAATCCGGTACTTCTTTTCCTTCAATTCAGTTTCAGTAGCAGCACCAACCTTAACAACGGCAACCCCACCAGAAAGCTTTGCCAAGCGTTCTTGCAGCTTGTCCTTATCAAAGTCTGAAGTCGTGTTTGCAATTGCCTGTTTGATTTGGTCAACCCGTTCAGCAATTGCTTCCTTAGCACCAGAGCCGTCAACAATCGTCGTTGCGTCCTTGGTAACAGTAACCTTGTTAGCTTGACCTAATTGATCAACGGTAACGTCCTTCAGGTTCATCCCCAGGTCGTCGGAGATAACAGTACCACCGGTCAAAACAGCGATATCTTGTAATTGAGCCTTCCGGCGGTCACCAAAACCAGGTGCCTTAACAGCACAAACGTTGAAGGTTCCCCGAATCTTGTTCAAAACAAGGGTTGGCAGAGCTTCACCAGTGATGTCATCAGCAATGATCAACAGAGCACGGCCTTGTTGAACAACACTTTGCAGTAATGGCAAGATGTCTTGGATGTTGCTAATCTTCTTGTCAGTGATCAGGATGTATGGGTTGTCCAAGTCGGCTTCCATCTTATCGTTGTCAGTTACCATGTACTGGGACATGTAACCACGGTCGAAGCTCATCCCTTCAACAACGTCAACACTCGTGTCAACACCACGGGAGTCTTCAATCGTGATGACACCATCGTGACCAACCTTTTCCATGGCGTCGGCAATCAGCTTACCAACTTCTGGATTAGCAGCAGAAATGGAAGCAATTTGGGCAATGTCACTCTTCGTCTTAACTTCGTGTGACATGCTCTTCAGTGCTTCAACAGCCGCCTTGGTGGCCTTGTCAATCCCCCGCCGGATGCCAACTGGGTTAGCACCAGAAGTAACGTTCTTCATGCCGGCGTTAACAATTGCCTGTGCCAGTACAGTGGCAGTAGTCGTCCCGTCACCGGCGATGTCGTTGGTCTTGGATGCAACCTCAGCGACCAGCTTAGCACCCATGTTTTCGAATGGGTCTTCCAGGTCAATGCTCTTAGCAATCGTAACCCCATCGTTAGTAATCGTAGGGTTGCTGTACTTTTGACCTAAAACAACGTTCCGTCCCTTTGGCCCCATCGTTGTCTTAACGGTATCAGCCAGCTTATCTACACCAGCGAGCATTGCGCCGCGGGCGTCTTCTGCAAACTTAATGTCTTTTGCCATTATATTGTCACCTCAAATAAGAAATTCGTTTTTAAAGTGTCATGTTCTATCTTTATATTATGCTAGTCGATTACAGCAACTAAGTCCTTTTCGTGAACGACAAGGTACTTTTCGCCGTTGTATTCAACTTCATTGCCGGCGTACTTGTCAAACAGTACCCGGTCGCCCTCTTTAACAGCTGGAGCAAGCTTTTGACCGTTATCAAGGGTCCGTCCCTCACCAACGGCAATTACCTTACCAGTAGTCGGCTTTTCCTTTACGTTGGAAGCAAGGACAATCCCACCAACCGTCTTTTCTTCTTCAGTTTCAGCTTGTAGAACAACGCGATCTCCTAATGGTTTTAACACGTCAATCCCTCCATCTTGTTAATTAATAAATTTGCTTTTAGCACTCTTGCTTGTTAAGTGCTAACCGCAATTCTTACTATACACCACCCTTGACCTAAAAAGCAACTGATAAGTTTGACTAATTTTGACTATTTCAGGTAATAAAAAATCCCGCCGACACCCCAGAGTATCAGACGGGAAATATCACTATTTCTTATTATCAGAATAGTTCTTAATAAAGTAAATCAGTGTTTGCAGTTCATTAGTCAGGTCAATATTTTGTACCTGGACCTCCTTCGGTACGGACAGGCGGACTGGTGAGAAGTTTAGGATTCCCCGGACACCGGCCTCAACCAGCTGGTCCGCAACCTCCTGAGCATGTTCGCCGGGAACCGTCAAAATGACAATGTCAATTTGCTGTTCCTGGAGCTGCTTTTTAATATCCGTTGCTGGGTATACCGGAATCCCGCTCTTGATCTTATTCGCTAATTCCGGCTTAGTATCAAAGGCCGCGCTAATCCGCAGGTTCGTGTCCTGGTGGAAGTTAAAGTTCAGCAGGGCGCTTCCTAGGCTGCCGACCCCGACCAAGGCCACGCTGACCAGTGAATCCTGGTGCAAAATCCCCTTAAAGAATTTTAACAAGCTCGCTACGTCATATCCATAGCCCCGCTTTCCCAGTTCACCAAAGTAGGAAAAGTCCCGCCGAATCGTCGCCGAATCAACTTGAACCGCTTCGGATAGTTCAGTCGATGAGACCCGTTCCTTCTTCGCGTTCAGTAAAATCGTCAGGTAGCGATAGTAGATAGGTAACCGCCGCGCCGTCGCCCGTGGTATTTTCTTTGTTGTCATCTTTATCCCCCTATTCATCTTCTTTTGCAACGTGTCCTGTAAAGTGATTGGGATGTAACTTATTAGTTGAACGGCCACGTTACTCTTGTGAAATTTAGTTCCTAACTATTCTAGCAATTAACCGTCGTTTTGTGAAGCGGTATACAAAATAATTCTACTTTTTTAATAAAAGAAGGGGAAATCTGCTAAAATAATGGTTGTTAGCATAATGATATTAGTGAGGTTTCAAAATGATTCTGTTGCAAACAAACGACGTCGAGCGCCGCTTCGGGGCCGACGTTCTCTTCCATAATATTAACCTGCAAATCCAGGAGCACGGCCGCACGGCGCTGGTTGGCCGCAACGGAGCCGGCAAAACTACTTTGTTAAAAATGATTGCGGGAATTACCAGTCCTGACGAAGGAACCATCAGCAAGGCGAAGGACCTTTCCATCGGCTACCTAGCTCAGGACCAAGGTTTAGATAGTCAAAACAACATCTGGGCAGAACTTGATACCGTCTTTGCCGACCTGCATAAAGAAGAACAGGCAATCCATGATCTGGAAAAGCAGCTGGCAACCCTTGACGCCACGAGTGACCAATACAGCCGGGTAATGGAACAGTACGACCGCCTTCAAGGAGATTTTAAAAAACGGGGCGGTTTTGAGTATGAGTCCCGAATGCGGGGCATCCTCACCGGTTTTGGCTTCGGCGAAGAATACTACGACACTCCAGTTAACGCCCTTTCCGGTGGGCAAAAGACCAAGCTGGCACTGGCTAAGATTTTATTACAGGCACCCAACCTGCTAATACTAGACGAACCAACTAACCACTTGGATATGAACGTGCTGGCCTGGCTAGAAGACTACCTCAAGAGCTACCAGGGCGCCCTGCTGGTTGTTTCCCACGACCGTTACTTCCTGGACCACGTTGTCAAGGACGTCTATGATTTAGACAACCGCACTCTCCGGCACTATACCGGCAACTACACCCAGTTTGTCCAGCACAAGCAGGAATGGCTAAAGGCGGAGTGGAAGCACTACGACCAGCAGCAAAAAAAGATTGCTAAACTGGAGGATTTCGTAAACCGTAACATCGTCCGGGCATCGACCACTAAGCGCGCCCAGGCCCGACGCAAACAACTGGAAAAGATGGAGCGGCTGGACCGTCCAGTGACCGACGACCAGTCCATACACTTTCATTTCCACAGCGAAAAGGCCAGTGGCAATGAAGTGCTGGATGTTGACCAACTCAAGGTCGGCTATGACGATCAAGTCTTGGCTGGCCCCCTGTCCTTTGCAGTTCGTAAGCCCCACCGGGTCGGAATTATTGGCCCGAACGGGATTGGCAAATCAACCCTGCTCAAGACCATCCTCAATAAAATTCCGGCGGTCAGCGGAAGCGTTAAATTCGGCGCTAACTTGGACGTCGGCTACTACGATCAGGAACAACAGCAACTCCACGCTGATAAGACGGTGCTGGAAGAAGTATGGGATGACCATCCAGAAGTACCAGAAAAGGATATTCGCTCCCTCCTGGGAAGTTTTCTCTTCGTCGGCGATGACGTCTATAAGGTCGTCCATGAGTTATCAGGGGGAGAAAAGGCCCGCCTAGAGCTAACTAAGCTCTCGTTTCAACCAATTAACTTCCTAATTTTGGATGAACCGACCAACCACCTGGATATCGATAGTCGGGAAGTCCTTGAGAGCGCCATCAACGAATTCCCTGGCACGGTCCTCTTCGTTTCGCACGACCGGTACTTCATCAACCAAGTGGCAACCGATATCCTGGATATGCGCAAAGACGGCATCAAGCACTACGAGGGTGACTACGATGACTACCTCGCCACGGTTGCCAAGGCAGCGGCACCTAATCCAGTAAGCCCAGCCCAGTCCTCTCCCGCCGCTTCACAGGGGAAACAATCATACCAGCAAAGTAAGGACCAGCAACGGGCCCGGCGCAAACTGCAACGAAAAGTCGACGATTTAGAGAAGCAGATGGCCCAGCTAGAAGACCAGCAAGCCGCTATTGAAACGGAGATGAGCAAGCCGGAGGTGGCAACCGATATCGGCAAACTGACCGACCTGCAGAAGGAACTTGACCAGCTCAAGGCACAGTCCGAGGAAGTTGAATTGGACTGGACGGCAGCGGCCGAAGAGTTGGAAAAATTTGACCAGGAAAATCAATTGTGACTAGGACGTAGCTAGTCTTTTAGAAAGTATAAATGAGCTCCAGAGTTCGGTCTTGCCGAGCACTGGAGCTTATTTGGTTCTTGCATTTATTAAAGTAATCAGATCAATGTCACTGCCTGCCCCATTTTATTTAAATAGGTTTAGCTTGCCAATCCGTTCCACTGCCTCTTCCAGCCGTTCTGGCGAGATCAAAAGGCCAATCCGCACATAACCCTCACCATGTTCGCCAAAACCATTTCCGGGTGCGACCGCCACACCAGCCTTATCCAACAGCAGGTCGGCAAAGGATTCACTGCTGTAACCGTCCGGCACGGTCATCCAGGCATAAAAGGTCCCAGCCGGGACAAAGGCGTGCCAGCCGATTTTTTCCGCGGCGTTGACGAAGGCGTCGCGCCGTTCCTCATAGCGGTGAACGATTTCCGCAATGGCCGCGTCCCGCCGAGGATCCCGCAGCGCATCAATTGCCGCTTTTTGCAGTGCTGGGAAAAGGCTGACAAACAGGTGGTCCTGGATTAAGTTCAGGGCGCTAATAATGTCCCGATTCCCCACCGCGAAGGCAATTCGCCAGCCGGCCATGTTAAAGGTCTTGGAGTAGGTATAAAACTCGATTCCGACCTCCTTGGCCCCCGGAGTCTGCATGAAGCTCATCGGTGCCTGCCCGTCAAAGCCCAAGGCACCATAGGCGAAGTCGCTAATAATTCCCACATGGTACTTTTGCGCCCACGCCACCAGTTCTTGATAGAAATCCTTCGTCGCCACTGCGCCGGTCGGGTTATTCGGGTAGTTAAGGTAAAAGAACTTCGCACGCCGGGCAACTTCCTCCGGGATGGACTGAAGGTCCGGTAGAAAGTTATTTTCTGCTAGCAGGGGAACCGTCTCAAACTTAACGCCGCCCAGAGCCGCACCGGAAAAGTAATCCGGGTAGCCAGGATCCGGCAGCAAGTAGGTATCACCCGGATTCATCAACGCCCACGGCAGTTCAACCAGGCCAATCTTGGAACCGCCAAGAATAGCGACCTCCTGTTCCGGGTCAAAGTGGGCCCCGTACTTTTCTTGGTAAAAGTCGGCAGCCGCCTGCTTAAATTCTGGCAGTCCCTGAAACGGTGAATACTTATGGGTCCGTGGATCAGCAACCCACTTCTGGGTCGCTTGAACAATATAGTCTGGGGTTGGCTTGTCGGGGTTCCCCTGCCCCAGGTTGATAACGTCAACCCCCGCGGCAACCTTTTGGCCTACTTTTGCCACAAGGTTAGCGAAGAACTGCTTCGGCAGTGTATCAAGTAAGTGTGATTGTTGAAATTCCATGCTTATTCCCCTTTTCTCTTATTTATATAGTTCTGGGCGCCGGTCAGCAAAGACCGGAATCGGCCCCCTTACCGTTGCCAATTGGTCAAGGTCAATCTCGGCAACGGTGACTCCATCACGCTCTCCCGCATCGGCAATTACCCGGCCCAGAGGATCGATTACCAGAGAGTGACCATTAAAGTGGTTATCCGGATCGTCGCCAACCCGGTTTACGGCCACCACGAAACATTGGTTTTCGACTGCCCGCGCCCGCAGCAGGATTTTCCATTGCGGAATTCGCACGGCCGGCCATTCCGCCGGGAAGTACAAGAGGTCAGTCCCGTGACGGGCAACAGTCCGAATCCATTCCGGAAAGCGGAGGTCATAACAGATGAAGCTGGCGCTGGGGACCCCGGCCAGCCGGAAGTAGTTTTCCTGATTGCCAGCTTGCAGGTACTGGTCTTCCGCCATCAGTCCAAAGAGGTGGACCTTATCGTATTGCCCCAGCAAGTTTCCTAATGGATCAACCACAAGCGTCCGGTTAACAAAGCGCGGGCCAATTTTGACCGCTACCGAGCCGCCAACGATTCCCACCTGGTACTGACGAGCCAGCTCCTGAAGCAACGCCAACGTTTCTTGGCCCCCTTCATCCGCTTGCTCCGGCAACTTATCAAGGGCGTAACCGGTATTCCACATTTCCGGTAATACGACCACGTTCGCCTTACCATCCGCTGCCGCGGCGACCAGTTCCCGCACCCGCGCACGGTTTGCTGCTGGTTGCGCAAACTGAATGTTAAATTGTCCCAGTGCTACTTTTATCTTCACCTTTACCACCCCATTAAATTCAAAAAGCCCCCATCCAAAAAGGACGAGGGCTCCCGCGTTACCACCTTAATTTACTGCTGTCTCACAGCAACAGCCTTGCTAAGTTACTACACTTGGAGTTGTTAGCGGAACTCACCCGGCGCCAACTCACTAGAATAGCTCGTCAGCGCAAACAATTGGCAGACCATTTTTCGTTCCGTCAGCAACCTTCTTCCAGCATTCCAAAGGCTCTCTGTGTACCCAACGGGAACATACTCATCCGTCGTTTTACATTTCTTATTAATCGTATTTTAATCTTTCTTTAATGTAATGTCAATTGTTTCCCCAAATTAAGTTTTAACCACCGCTTCTATTGTAAAATAGGGGCAACAACTCAGAGGAGGACGATGAAATGAAAATCGCAGTAGTCGGCGTGGGCCAGATGGGCTCAGCAATTATCAAGGGGCTCTTGAACCATCATGAGGACGATATCATCGGCATGAACCCGGTCAACCCACGGGTTAGCAAGTTTGCTCAGGAAGCTGGCTTCCGCCTGGTTAACAGCTCCGAAGAAGTAGTCAGCAAAAAGCCAGCCGTCGTTATAATTACCACGCCGGCCAAGGTCACCTTGGCGGTCTTAGAGAAACTAGCAGCCCTCCCCGCCCACACGGTAATTATCTCCGCAGCCGCGGGAATTCGCTTGACGGACATTGCTGCAATCCTGCCCACTAACCCGCTCGCTGCCATCATCCCCAACATTCCGGTAGCAGTTAATGCCGGAACAATTGGCCTTTCCTTAGGAGATCACGTTATGGCGCCTGCTTTTGACAAAATCAACCACGTGCTGGCTCCACTAGGGGAGGTCATCAGAGTTCCAGAAAGCCAGCTCGGCATTGTAGGCACCATTGGCGGTTGCGGGCCGGCATTCGTTGATGTCTTGATGGACGCCCTGGGAGATGCCGGCGTTAAATACGGTCTGAACCGGTCGACTGCTTACCGGCTCGCCGCTAGTATGGTCAACGGCAGCGGCAAGCTCGCCCTCCAAACGGGGCTGACTCCTGCCCAGCTCCGTGACCAGGTAACCTCTCCCGGTGGCACCACCATCCGCGGGGTCGAAGCCTTGGAAAAAAACGGCTTTCGCTATGCTGTGCTGGACGCAGTTAACAAAGCTAATGGTTAAATGAGCGGCGGACACTATCGACGCGCAGCTAACCCCGACCTACCTGCTGGTTGCTGCGCCGTTACATTGTTATCTTTAAAATAGTGAAGAGGCTGGGTGCTAACCCCAGCCTCTTCACTATTTTTTCTTAACTCTTACAAAGACAACCTATTCCTTTGCCCGGTCAAACATCAGTCCCGGAACCGCATTTAAATCCCACGCGGCCCGGTCGCCATGCCGGTAGTCAACTGCTGCCGCCGCACCAATCATTGCGGCATTATCTCCGCAGAGTTTGAGCGGTGCTTGCAGCATAGTCACGTTGGGATGGTACTTAGCCATATCATGGTCCAGTCGGTCACGTAGGCCATGGTTAGCCGCGACCCCGCCGGCAAGAATCAGTTGCTTAACCGGGTACCGGTCAAGCGCCCGCATCGTCTTTTCTGCCAGCACGTCAACCACGCTTTGCTGGAAGCTGGCTGCCAAATCATACTTGTTGAGTTCTTCCCCCCGCTGGTCAGCGTTATGGACGGTGTTGATAAAGGCGCTCTTGAGTCCGCTAAAGGAAAAGTCCAGGTTGTCCTCCTTTTCCATTGCCCGGGGGAAGTGGAAAGTGTCCTGCCCCTGGGCAGCCCACTCGTCAATCGTTTTCCCCGCCGGGTAGTTCACGCCCAGGACCCGGCCAATCTTGTCATAGGCCTCACCAGCGGCGTCGTCACGGGTTTCACCGACAATTTCATATTCCTGTTCCTTGGGCATGTACACCAGCTCCGTATGGCCGCCGGAAACCAGCAGGGCCATCTGGGGATACTTAAATTCCCTCACAAACCGGGCGGCATAGAGGTGCCCCGCCATGTGGTTCACCGGAATTAACGGTAAGTGGTGCGCCCAGGCAACCACCTTCGCCGCAGTAACCCCGACCAGCAAAGAACCAACCAAGCCCGGGCCGTAGGTAACAGCCACGGCCATTAAATCTGGGTAGTCGACCCCCGCTTCAGCCAATGCCTGGTCAATACAGCGGGTAATCCACTCAATGTGGTGCCGACTCGCAACCTCCGGCACCACCCCGCCAAAGCGCTGGTGGCTGTCAATCTGGGTGGCCACGATGTTGGAGAGAATCTTCGTTCCGTCCTCAATAACCGCCACACTAGTTTCATCACAACTTGTCTCAAAGGCAAGAATTAAGTTTCGTTCTGCCATGTGCTCTTATTCTCCTCTACTCAAAAGGTCTGCCTGCATATCAATTGCGTCCTCGTGGTTATCTAAATAATAACGGTGTTTGATTTGCTGTTCACGAAAGCCAAACTGTTCATACAAGTGCCGGGCGGCCAAGTTATGCACTCGCACTTCCAAACTCAGGGAACGGAGCTGCAAATGGCGGGCATAGGCTACCGCGGTTTTAATCAAGTACGTTCCTAGGCCTTTTTTCTGCCATCCTGGCGTCACCCCGAGGTTGGTAATGTGGAGGTCCAAGTGGTACCAATCCACTGCCGTACCGATAAAACCAATAACCTCTTCATCGCTGGTAATCACAAGGTACAGACGGTCATGGTGGCGCTGTAATTCTAGCTGAAAAGCAGCGTAACTCCACGGTGCCGTTCCGTAAATCCGCTCTTCAATCTGCACCATCCGGTTAATATCCTGTTCAGTCGCCTGCCGGACAGTAAAGTGGCGGCCCTGAATCATGACTAGTCGCCGACTAAAATCCAGGAGCGGTTGTCGACGGGCATTAATGGTACAGTGGTACCATGACTTAAACTTCTCGAACATAATTTTGTCTATTTTCTCCTGGGTGTAGTTTCTGCCAGTTGGCTTCCGCTTCAGTAATACGCAAGTAGTGCGGCACAAAGGGATCAATTGCTTGGACCGCTGGTCGGTCTTCCCCGGCCAGTGCCAGCTGATAAGTTGATGGAATCCCGTACGCCCGCGGTGCTAAGCTCACGTTTGCCGGCAGGTCATCAAACTGGTCCTGGATTCGCTTGGTCAAGTGGCCCAATAAAATCACCGGCCGGTCCACCCGACCTAATTGGTCCAGCAGGGTCGTTATTGCCAAATGCTGGTCCTCAATCAGGTTGACAAGCCGGCCGTCCTGCCACTGGTAGGCTCCGGCAAAGACGTTCCCCCGGCGGGCGTCAAAGAAAGGCACGATTACCTGGTCACTGCCGGGGAGGACATTGCGTGCGACTACTTCTAAGCTGGAAACACCCACCAGCACAACTTTCAGCGTGTCCGCCAGTGTCTTAGCAGTCGTCGCGGCAATCCGAATTCCCGTATACGAACCAGGTCCCTGGGCCACAACGACCCGGTCAATGTCCGCGGGGGTCCACTGAACCAGCTTAAAGAGGTTATCAATTGTCGGCATCAGGTAGATGCTGTGATTGCGAACCATGTTCAAAGTCGTAGTAGCGAGCAGCTGCTCATCCTCAACTAGGGCAACACTCATTGGGTGATTTGAGGTGTCAATGGCAAGTACTTTCATTTCGATCATCCTTTCAATCATAGACCATCTTATCACACCCACCCCGCTTTTGCTGGTTGAAAGTCGGGGGCGAAGAGAAAACTCTTAAATTACGCGACGGACAGCATTTTCCACTGGTCAGCAAACCCAGCCACAACACCGCTAAGGACTAGCAAGTCGCAACAATAAGCTCCCCCTTCTTTGAGAACGCAAAAACAGCCTTCAGAGTTCGGCTTCACCGAGCTTTGAAGGCTATTTTACAGCGGACTTTCTCAGCCCGTAGCGTTTTCTCTTAAATTAGTCCCGGTCATCGTAGCCCTTAGGGTGGGTCGAGTGCCACTTCCAGGCCGTGGCAATGATGTCGTGAACATCATCGTACTTCGGCTTCCAGCCCAGCACTTCCCGGGCTTTATCACTGGCTGCTACCAGCGAGTCAGGATCCCCTGGCCGCCGCGGGGCCATCTTAGCAGGAATCGGCTTACCAGTCACTTCCCTGGCTGCTTCTAGCATCTGCTTGTTGGAGAAACCGGTTGAGGAGCCGAGGTTAAAGGCGTTGCTCTTGTTTCCGGCCTCCAAGTACTTAATTGCCAAAATGTGGGCATCGGTCAGGTCCATGACGTGAACATAGTCTCGCACATTGGTCCCGTCCGGGGTGTTATAGTCGTCGCCAAAGATGCTTAGTTCGTCCCGCTTACCCTGCGCCACCTGAAGGATAATCGGTACCAGGTGGGTTTCTGGACCGTGGTCTTCACCAATCGTGCCGTCCGGGGCCGCCCCCGCAACGTTGAAGTACCGGAGGGCAACAAACTTAATCCCGTACGCTTTGTCTGCCCAGGCCATCATTTCTTCCATCATCAGCTTGCTCAGGCCGTAAGGATTAATTGGCTTTTGCGGATCCGTTTCCTTGATCGGCATGTGTTCAGGAACCCCATAGGTCGCAGCAGTTGAACTAAAGACAATGTATTTGATCCCATGATCATGCATTGCTTCTAACAGGGTGATCATTCCACCCGTATTGTTATCAAAGTACTTCAATGGCTTGCTCATTGATTCTGGCACAATTGAGAAGGCCGCAAAGTGAACTACCGCGGTAATGTCTTCGTTCTCAAAGATTTGGTCCAAAAACTTCCGGTCCCGGATGTCACCTTCGTAAAACTTAGCCTGCGGGTTAATTGCGTCTCGGTGACCCGTTGACAGGTTATCAGCGACAACCACATCTTCACCATGTTCTATCAAGTTCTTTACCATATGGGAGCCGATGTAGCCGGCCCCACCAGCAACTAGAATTGCCATCTTATTTCCTCCTTGCTTCAACTACCGCCAGTAACTGACGACTGAACTCTGTTTACCCAAATTGTAGCACAGACCTACTAAAATAATTAGTAAATTTTAGTAAAAGAAAGTAAAACTAACCAAAGTCCAGCTTGTGCTCCTGGTACTTGAACAGGAGCCCCTCCCGAAGACCGCTGTTGCTGAACTCGACCTCATCAATCGCTAGCTGACGCATCAGGGCTAGCAGCGGAAGGAGGCCGCCCACAATCACGTCGGCCCGTTCCCGGGTAACTCCCCGGATGGCTGCCCGGCTTGCCCGGTCGCCTTCCAGCAGTTCGTGCATGATCTGAAAAGCCGTTGTCGAAGTCATCGTCAGGCCATGAATGGGGGCCGCCTTGCCAGCAACCGCGTTCCGCCAACGGTAAATCTTGGCCAGGGCCCGGTTGCAACCGCCCAGAGCAATAATTCGGCTGCCCCGGAAGCGACTAAGCCAGCGCTGATGTGACAGGGCCTCATCAACTTCAACCATGGCGTCAAAAAGGTTGGCAGCCTGAATCTGATCACCAAGGTGGTAACGTTGGGACAAGATCACCGACCCCAGCGGGATACTGATGGTTTCTTCGGCCGCCCCGCTTTCTACACCGACCAGCTCCATGCTGGCACCCCCGGTATCAATAATCAGTCCCCGGTCAATTTCTAAACTATGGGTTACCCCCACGTAGTCGAGGTAGGCTTCCTGGGCTCCGGAAATCACTTGAATGTCAAAGCCGGTCTCCTTTTTCGCCCGCTGCAGAAATTCCGCCTGGTTCTGTGCCTGTCGGACTGCCGCCGTCGCTACCGCGATCACCTTGAGGCGCGAATACTGGTCACAGATGGTACGAAATTCCCGCAGTGCATCCAGCGTTCGTTCTACCGGTTCCTTTTTCAGTGTCTTCTCCGGACCCATTTGCGAAGAAAGGCGGACGTAGCGTTTAACATATTGCTTGGTCACGGCCTCATTATCCGGGAGCAGTTCACTAATTTTCAGCCGAACTGAGTTGGAACCAAGATCAATCACCGCGAGTCTAGTCGTCTTTGCCATTAGCATCATCCTTTTCTTTTAAGTGCAGGCTCGGGACGTGTTTCGAGAGAGTCTCAAAAACATTTGGGAAGTGCCGGCGGGCCTTTTGCTGCTTATTATCCTGTTTGTTCAGGCGGACCGCCTCTTGAACAAAGTATTCCTGCGAATTAAACGGTGCCGCACCGTCACAATCCAGCCGTTCATAGTGATCCCCTTCCAAGACCCGCGTTTTGACATTATCCCGCCACATAATATCAAAGATTTGGATAGCCCGGGCTTTTGTATCGGCTTGGGTAACCGGGTACAGTTCCTCTACCCTCCGGTTCAAGTTCCGGGTCATCATGTCGGCACTGGCGAGGTAGATTTCCTCGTGACCATTGCTTTCAAAGTAGTAGATCCGGGAGTGTTCCAGGAAGCGGCCGACAATCGAGTGGACTTCGATATTGTTATGCAATTCCGGGAGGTCGTTGCGCAGGCAGGTAATCCCCCGCACTAGCAACTGAACCTTGACACCGTTAGCTGCCGCGTCATAGAGGTGGGCGATAATCTGCTTATCCGACAGGGAGTTCATCTTCATCCGAATCAGGGCCGGGTTGCCCGACTTGGCGACCGCGATCTGGTCGTCAATCTTCTGGTTGATGAAGTTGCGAATCCCGTCTGGAGAAACCCGCAGCTGGTAGAAGTACGGCGGGCGAGCAAAACCGGAGAGCATGTTAAAGAGGTTGGTCATGTCGACCCCTAATTCATGGGCACAGGTGAACAGCCCCATGTCAGTATAGAAGTGCGCAGTGACATCGTTATAGTTTCCGGTTCCTAGGTGCATGTACCGGCGCAAGCCATCCTCGTCCCGCCGGATTACCAGGGCGATCTTACAGTGGGTCTTTAAGCCAACCAAGCCGTAGATGACGTGGCAGCCCATTTGTTCCAACCGCTGGGCCCAGCGAACGTTATTCTGCTCATCAAACCGCGCCTTGACCTCGACCAGCACGGTGACCTGCTTCCCCTGCTGGGCCGCCATCCCCAGGTACTTGATAATCGGTGAATTGCCGGAAACCCGGTAGAGGGTCATCTTAATCGCAAGCACAGCGGGGTCGGTCGCTGCCTGGTGGATAAAGTTGACCACCGCGTCGAAGTTGTCATACGGGTGCTGGACCAGGTAATCCTTTTGGCGGATGGCCTTGAAGATGTTATGCTCCATGTCCAGCTGGGGGTTCAAGTAGGGTTTGAACGGTTTGAAGCGCAAATCTGCGTGACCATCAACCATCCCCGATAATTTTTTCAAGAAGGTCAGGTCAACTGGCCCGTCCACCCGGTAAATTGACCGTTCCGAGACGTGGAGGTTGTCAATCAGCTGGTCCTCCAGCCACTCATCAATCGTATTTTCAACCTCCAGGCGCATTACCTGACCATGTTCCCGTTCCCGGAGCTGGTGCTTAACGGCCCGCAGCAAGTCGGAAGTATCTTCTTCCGCCACGTCCAAGTCCATGTCCCGCATGACCCGGTAAGTTGCTGTCGCCAAGATCTGGTATCCCGGGAAGAGCAGGGACAGGAATTCCTTTACCAGCTCATCAATCAGAATAAAGTTGTTTTCACCCGGCAGGCGGACTAGGCGCTTGTAAATCTCAGGCACCCGGACCGTCGCAAATTTAATTTCTGCTTCCTGACGGTCATCGTGGGGCTCGTTTTGCTTTTTATTAACCTCCTGGTCCCCTTCCAATGTTTCATGCTTGCCAGGCTGCTGGGCGGTCGGATCCCGCCGCAAGCTGATGGCAATGTTGAGGGAGCTATTGGAGATAAACGGGAACGGCCGGGAGCTATCGTCCGCCATTGGTGTCAGTACCGGCATCAATTCATCGTTGAAGTAGCGCCGGATGAACTCGTACTGCTTCTGATCCAGGTCCTTGATATGCAGGATATCGATCTGCTCTTTGGCTAGCTGGGGGATAATCTGCTGGTTGTAAATCTCGTAACGCTCCTGGACCATCCGGTGTTCCTTGCGGTTAACCGCGTTGAGCTGCTCTTCTGGCGTAAGGCCTGAGGCATCAGTCGTCGTGACGTTGGCCGCAGCCAGTTTATGCAGGGACGCCACCCGGACCATAAAGAATTCATCAACGTTACTCTGGGTGATTCCAAGGAAGTTCGCCCGTTCCAACAGCGGATTGCTAACATCGGTCGCCTCACCGAGAACCCGGCCATTAAAATCAATCCAGCTGAGTTCCCGGTTGACGTAGTTTTCTGGTTTATAAAAGTCCTTATACATTCCTAATTGCCCCTCTCAATTAAGACCGGTTGAATCCCAAAAACATCGTTAAATAGCTTGGCCTTCGAACTAAACGACCACTTCTCCAGAACAAGGTCGTCGTTTGCAGTCGCCTTGATTTTCAAGCGATTATCGCTCGTCAACTTGAGGCTGACCGCCGTAATCTTTTGTTGGCGGGAATCATCAAGGGAATCCACCACCCGCAAAATCGCGGCTAGCTTGGCAATCGTCAGCTGAATATCATCGTCCAAGTGCCGGTAGTGCGGCTGCATCGCGGTCGGTGACTCCGCACTGTGGTAACGGGCCACCTCGGCAATAATTCGGTTGTCCTCGTCCGACAGGCCAATCAGCGGGTTCGCCCGCAGGATATAAGCCGAGTGGCGGTAGTGGCCGCTCTGATTGATAAAATTCCCAATATCATCAACCATGCTGGCAATTTCCAACAGCAAGCGCTCATGGTTGCCTAGCCGGTGGATTGGCCGCAGCTGGTCAAAGAATTGCAGGGCAAACCTAGTCACGAAACGCTGGTGACCATTATTGACCCCGTACCGTTCCGCCAGGTCGTGGGCCGAAGTCCGAATCATGGTGTGAATCTGGTGACGCGACTGGTCGTTATTAACGGCAATCCCGTTCGTCAGCCCGTCCATCACCGAAATATCGGTTACGTAAATATTCGTCGGGTGGATCAACTCAGCCGCCCGGGCAATTACCAGGTAGTTCGGCACCAGCAGCTCCCGTTGGCGCCCCTCGACCAGTTCTTCGTCCCAGAGACGCTGGCTTGGTGCTAGCAGGTCGATCCGGTCGGTGGGGTTGCTAAAGATCTCCCCGGGAATTTCGCCTAAGTGGTGCCGGCGCTCAATGTAGCGCTTAGCCAGGGTCGGCGCATTTTGAATCAGCAGGGTCGTCTTTTTCTTTTGGATCAGTTCTGGGGCGATATAGCCCAGCTTGCTGTTGATGTAGTCTTGGATGATTTCCTCTGGATTAGTGGTGGTTTGCCGCAGGCGCTCCACCAGGCGGCTGATTTGCGCGCCCCCGAGGTCAAGCTCCCACAGGGTTTCAAAGTTATCGTGGTGGAAAAAGGCCAGGGTCATCGAATCCAGACCCAGACTCACCAGGTAAAGGCAGTGTTTGCTTAGCTTATTGAACTCTGCTAAGTGGGTAACTACACAGCTCATTGATTGGGCCATCAGCTGGTTATTGTTTAGCCAGTGAATTTTGAGCCCTGACCGCACTTCCAATTGGTCGGCCACGTACTGGGCTGTGACCTCATCCAGGTCTTCCAAGGCCCCGTAAAACGATATTTCCTTGACTTGATAATCCTTGACCAGTTGCTTGAAGCCGTCTAAGTTGTTGACAATTGCTTCCATATTCTGAGCATAGTTGGCAATCTTCTCAGTACCAACCATCAGGGCGCCAGACTGAACATTGTTAACTACCTTCAGGCTTGGCAGTTCAATAATGCGTAAACTTACCTGGTTAGGCTCCAAGTAAATTACTGCTGTTAGTGATTTGGCCATTCTATCCCTCCTCAATCTGGTTCGCAGTTCTCTATAAATCCATTATAGCTTATGATTACGCCGGGCCAAAATGGAATCCATTACTGAACTAATATTTACCGCTCGCCAGGAATTAGCTGGAGGATAAAAGAATACACGCCTGAAAATCGACCCTAAAGCCAACTTTCAGGCGTGTATTCATAACTAAACTGGCTGCCATTCTAGCTCGGCCGTAGTGCAGCACCGGCCACCAGTCCAAATTTCATGAACCGTTGTGACTCCTTTTTCCTGCCATTTAAGGTAGTAACGGCTCTCAACCGTTGCCCCTTCCTGAACCTCGGCCTCGTAGTTAATCCTAAAGACAACCGGCCGGTGTCCCCGCAGGAAGTCCGGCCCCAGCGGATCCAACATCCAGTCCAGGTAGCGGGCATTATTGACGTGGTGGTTAATATCGATATCAAAGTACCGCACTTGGTAGTCACGCGCGGCGTACTCAGTGGGCAGCTGCTCCGGCTTAGCTAACCGCGGCAGCCGCTTCTTTAGGGGGGATGCAAAGGGGGTGATCAGTTCGGCGGGAATCCGCATCAGCCGCCGGGCCTTTAAGTCCATCATCACAAAGAGGGCCTTCACATGAACATACTGCTGCTGGTGGTCAAGGTCCGATAGCCAAAACTCCCGCAGGGCAAAGAAACGGTTGTAGGCCAGCGCCCGGGTGCCGATGATTACCTGGTCGCCAAAATGGGGCTGGCGGGGAGCAAGCTGTCCCTCATAGCTAACAATCACCCAGGCGCCCCCGCTCTTATCGACCGCGGTCCGGTCCAAACCCACAAAAATCGAATGGGCATCTGATACCATCATCATCATGCTCAGCAACATGCTCATACTGGGATGGCCGGAATCAGTGCACTCATAGTAAGTCAGCTGGTGCTGCATTTCATAGCAATTAGCGTTTTGAATCAACTTTGTCACAATTATTCTCCTATGTGGTGGTATTCCCGGTACAAGTCCTGCCGGTTGAGCCGGTTCCGCTTAGCGACCAGCTTGATTGCAGCGTTCGTTGATAACCCGCGCTCAATTTCCTGGTCCACCTGTTCCACGGGGGTCCCTTCGCCCGCACCTTGCTCATCTGCCGGGTGGTCATTGCCGGCAACCAGGACGACGAATTCGCCGCGGGGCTGGTGGTCAATGAAGTAATCCCGTAATTCAGCCAGTGTCCCCCGGCTGAACTCCTCATAACGCTTCGTCAGTTCCCGTGCTAAGACGGCCTGCCGATCATTGCCCAACACTTCGGCCAGCGTTGCCAGTGTTTTTTTTAGCCGGTGGGGAGCTTCATAGAAGATCATTGTTTCCGGCCGGTTGACAAGTACCTGGAGCTCACTGACCTGCTGCTGGTGTTTTCGCTCCAAAAAGCCATAAAAGTAAAATGGCTGGGGGGCGAGGCCCGAAGCAATCAGGGCGGTCAGGCCAGCATTGGCACCGGGCAGTGGCACGACTGGGATTCCAGCAGCCACTGCCGCGGCGACCAGTTCCTTTCCCGGGTCCGAAATCGACGGCATCCCCGCGTCACTGCACTGGGCGATCTGTTGCCCCGCCTTGAGCTTAGCCAGCAGTTCTGGAATCCGCTGCTCAGTATTATGCCCGTGAAAACTGATTTGGCGAGTCGTAATTTCAAAATGATTGAGCAGCTGCTGGGTATGACGCGTATCTTCAGCGGCAATCAAGTCAACTGCCCGTAAGGTCTTAATGGCCCGAAAGGTCATATCGTCCAAGTTGCCAATCGGGGTCGGCACAAGATAAAGGCGGCCCGTCTGTTCATTATTAAAACTGCTTACCTGCTGCATCACACTTACTCCTGTCTTCCACTCTGTTCGTCCATGCCACTAAAAATGGCCTCATCACAGAAAATACAGCTTTCATGGGGGGCGAGGCGTTCGCCGAAGTGTTTTCGGCAAACGTGAAAGCCCTGGTGATAAAGCTCATTTAACGTCCGGCGCCCCGTGGAAAGTTGTTGTTCCCCGTGCTGGTTCCGGAGCTTCTTGATGGCCTCTTGAAGGTGGCGATTTTCAATTGTCAGCTCAGCATTCTGAGCCAGGGCCACGTTCAGTTGCGACTTTAACGCCGCCAGTTCGTTCCCCATTTCCGTCAAGTGGCTCCCCAGCTTGGCGAGGTTGTCGTAGATATTATTTTGCTGCTGGTTTTCGTTCATACGCGCGCCCCCGTTTTCCCGTTCAAAGTCTGGACAATTTGAATCGTCAACTGTTCACTGACGTTTTGAAAACTAATGTTTTGTTCTAGCTGGTGGCGGGTGACCAACGTTAACTGACTAACCGCAAGTAGCTGCTTAAGCGAGTACTGTTGGCTGACCTGACGAAGCAACTCCAGTTCACCCGTAAAATGTAAACGGGTCGTTTCAGTGACCCCGCTCGCCACCAATAGGGTATCCCGCCAGAGAAGGGTAATCAAGTCCAAGAGTACCTGCTGGTGTTCCCGGTCATGGCCAGCCAATTTGACCAGGTCTGTCGCCACGTCAACAAAGGCCATCATCTGCCCGGCACTGGCATGTTGGTACCACCGGAACACTCCCTGGATGGCATTAGCTAACCAGTCATCCGCACACCACGCCTCGACTACTGCTACCGAGTCAGTCAGCCCGACCGCCACCTGTGAAAGACGGTGGCTAATCCCCCGGTCAGCCAACACCCCGAGAAGATCCGCCCGTTTTAGCGGGGCCATCTCTAATACCTGGGTCCGGGATTGAATCGTCGGCAGGACGGCACTCTTATTGCTGGTTAACATCAAAATATAGGTTCCCGGCCCCGGCTCTTCAATAAACTTCAGCAAGCTGTTAGCCGCACTGGTGGTCATTTTCTCCGCATCTTGGATGATAAAGAGTTTCTGACTCCCCTCCATCGCGCTTTTCGTAAACTCGCTTTTAAGGTAACGAATCCGGTCAACTTTAATTTGCCGGCCCTCTGGTGCAGCGACCACCACGTCAGGATGGTTGCCGCTCAAAATGCGTTGGCATTCCGGGCAGGTTAAGTCGGGCTCGTTATTTTGCGGGTGTAAGCAAAAGAGGCGCAATGCTAACCACCGCGCCACTTCACTTTTTCCTGAACCAGCAGGGCCAACGAGGAGGTAAGCGTGTGCCAATTCCTGATTATCAATTACCCTCTTCAGCCGTTCGACTAAGTCTGGCTGGAGTTCCTGGGCTGTCGTTGCTTGTTTGCCTGCCACCTAGATCACCTGCTTAAAATTTAAGAAACTGCTCAATCGGCAATACGAAAACGGTCGCCCCGCCGATACGCACATTAACCGGGAAGGCTGACCCACCCTCAGCGTCGATGTGCATTTGAGAGGTTACGTACTGTTCCCGCGATTCCGCGTTCTTCTTGATTACGTCGAGAACCGTCTGGACCCGGTCATCCTTGACCCCAATTAAGAAGGTTGCGTTGCCCTCCCGAAGGAAGCCCCCGGTCGTAGATAGTTGGGTAACCTGGATTTCCGCCTTGTTGAAGGCCTTCCGCAGGCGGTTACTGTCCTTGGATTGAACAATTGCAATAATCATTTTCATCGTACTCACCCCTAATGGTTGTTATTCAAATAGGTCTGGAAAACGCTGGTGAATTGTTTGCGTAACAGCGGCAATCACCTGATCCAACGGCTGGCCGGCATCAATCAGTTTGATCCGATCCGGGTGGGCCTGGTGCAGGCGAAGGTAGGCGGCCCGCACCGTCTGGTGGAAGGCCAGCTTTTCCTCATCCAGCCGGTTCACCTGGTCGGCCCGGTGCTCGGCAATCCGTCGCAAGCCAACTTCCGATTCGACGTCTAAATAAATTGTCAGGTCAGGCAGCAGGCCATCGATTGCAAACTGGTTCATCTGCCAAATCGCCTGCTCGCCGAGGTGGCGGCCCGCTCCCTGATAGGCAATCGAACTATCAACGTAGCGGTCACACAGGATGACTTTGCCCGCCCGTAAGCCAGGGACGATTTCTGAAACGATATGTTGACGCCGAGCAGCCGCAAACAGCAACGCCTCGGTCCGCCCATCCATATCCGTATTTTCGGGACTAAATAATACCTGGCGGATCTGCTCCGAAATGTGGTTGCCCCCCGGTTCCCGCGTATACATTACCCGGTCGACACCCAGATGGTCAACCAGTTGCTGCTGGATCGCCCGGAGAACACTGGTCTTCCCTGCTCCATCCGGGCCCTCGAACGAAATAAATTTTCCCTGTACTTGCGCACTCACTGACTGATGACCCCCTTATTCAACTTGCCGTGCACCTTATACCGCCGGGCAATGTTGTATAGGTAAAGGTACTTTTGCTCTTGGATCTTTGCCCGATCACGCAGTTCACTGCTGACGTTGGCCTCATAAACGGCCCGCTGGGTTTCGCGGGCGTGATCCCAGCTCGCCTTAGTATCATAAATCGTGTCCAGCAAGTGTTGGTTCCGGGCCTGCTTAACCCGGTCGGACTGACGTTTAAACAGCATTTTCACATCTCCGTTCGTCCTTGAACCGCCTTAAACAACGTCATTTCATCAGCGTAGTCAATGTCAGCCCCGACTGACAAGCCGTGGGCTAGTCGGGTGACCTTGATTTGAGCCGGTTTGATTAACTTTGCAAGGTAGCCGGCCGTTAGTTCGCCATCAGATGACGCGTTCGTCGCGATGATAACTTCCTTGACCTCTTCGTTCTTTTGCAGCCGTTTCAGGAGACTAGCAATGTTAATGTCTTCAGGTCCCGTTCCGGCTACCGGTGAAATTACCCCGTGGAGGACGTGGTAAAGGCCGTGGTACTCGTGCATCCGCTCAAGGGCCATAATATCCTGCGACTGTTCGACCACCAGGATCTGTGACTGGTCACGGGTCTTGTCCCGACAAATCGGGCACGGGTCATCCTCAGTAATGTTGCCGCAAATACTGCAACTATGAAGGTCCCGCTTCGCCGACAACAACGACTTAGCAAAGTTAGTCACGTCGTCTTCTTGCATCCCCAAAGTATAAAAGGCTAGCCGGGTCGCGGTCTTTTGGCCGATTCCGGGGAGCTTGGTGTAGCTCTCAATCAACTTAGCTAGTGGTTCTGGGTACTGCATCGTGCCTACATCCCCATGCCGCGCGTGTACTTGCCCAGCTTCTGCTGAGTGGCGTCATTAACCTGCTTCATCCCGTCATTAATAGCGGCAACAACCAGGTCTTGCAGCATATCTACGTCGTCAGGGTCAACTGCTTCCGGCTTGATCTTCAAGTCAATCAGGGTGTTATCCCCCGTGAACGTCGCTGTCACCATGTCGTCGGGAGCCTTCCCAATGAATTCCTGCTTAGCCAGTTCTTCATGTTCGGCCATCATTTTCTTCTGCATTGCCTTAGCCTGCTTCATCATCTGCTGCATGTTCATTCCGCGCATCATTATCCATCATTCCTTTTCTATTAATTATCTTCTACTTTAACGATTTCGCTGCCAAAAAGCTCTTCCGCCTTGCTGACCGGATCAGCCGGCCCAGTCGAATCACCGGTTGCCGGGGATTGCTGGTCATCACTGGCCACCTTCGCCGATTCTTGCTGACTAGCTGGCGTCGGAGCCGGAGTCTCATTAGCCGGTTGGCGTTTATCCAGTCCGTGGTCCCGGATATATTCGCGCCTGATTTGCGGCCACTTATCCTTCGGTACAAACACCACCTTGCGTTCGGTCCCCGTCAGTTCCTGTAAGCCCTGTTCCATACTGGACAGGAGGGCCGAGTCATCCATCGCCTGCTGAAAGAGGAAGGCATAGTCAAAAGCAACAATTACACCGCCGGTACTGGCTGCCACTGGTTTGGAAACATGGAGCAGCGACCGCTGGGGAACGCTGAGTTTCGATAAGAGTTCCTGCCAGAGTCCCTGGATTTCCACCAGATCCCGCCGAGTAGCCTTGCCCAGCACAGGGTTAATCTGACTGAGTTTGACCTCCACGTTGCGTTGTTGAACCCGGGGCTGGCTCGGCTGCCTAACGGGCTTTGCCGCGGCGGCCGTCGGTGGGACCGCCTGTAGTTGGCTGACCGTGGCTTGCAGCTGTTTAACCGTTACCTCTAGCTGGGCAATTTTCTGCTGATCCGCACTGGTTGACTGCGGCTGTTTTGCTGGCACCAGGGTGGTGGCAGGCGCCGGCTGGTCATCGATCTGCCCCAGCTTAACCGTCAGCACTTCTAGGTAAACGTCGGGGTGGGTGGTGAACCGCATCTCTTCTTGAATACCATTAAGCGCGTCAATCATCTGGTACAAGACCGTTGCCGGGGCCGCGGCACTCATCTTCTGGAAGTCCTCATCGGTTAGTCCCGTACTCTCGACCATGATGAGTTGGGGTGATTCTTGGTACAGGAGTACGTCCCGGATGAAGGAAATCAGGTCCTCAATAAAGCGTTGCCCGTCTTTACCCGCGTTAAGGATGTCCTTCATCGTGTTCAAGGCGTCGGCACTCTTGTGAGCCGTTACTTCAAAGAAATACTTTTCCAGCAGCTGCTTGGTAACGCTCCCCGTCACCGTCAGAGCATCCTTGAGCTGGACTTGGTTATCGCTGAAGGATAATACCTGGTCAAGAATACTCAGGGCGTCACGCATTCCGCCCTCGGCCGCGTTAGCAATCACCCAGAGGGCTTTTTCTTCATACTGGACTTGTTTTTGGTCCAAGATATACTTCATCCGCTCATAAGCGTCCTGGGCAGAAATTCGCCGAAAGTCAAAGCGCTGCACCCGGGAAATAATTGTCAAAGGAATCTTGTGCGGCTCAGTCGTTGCCAAGATAAAGACCACGTTTGCCGGTGGTTCTTCCAGCGTTTTGAGAAGCGCGTTGAAGGCCCCCGTCGACAACATATGCACTTCGTCGATAATATAAACCTTGTAATCCGCTTGGGTCGGCGCGTACTTGGCCTTATCCCGAATATCCCGAATTTCCTCCACCCCGTTATTTGAGGCGGCATCAATTTCGATCACATCATTGAGCTGGCCGTGCGTGATTGCCTTACAAATAGCGCACTCATTGCACGGCTCGCCATCCTTTAGATGGTGACAATTAATGGCTTTGGCAAAGATTTTAGCGGCAGATGTTTTACCGGTCCCCCGGGGCCCCGCAAAGAGATAAGCATGACTAATCTGGTGGGTGACAATTGCGTTTTTCAGGGTCTGCGTGACCACCTGTTGCCCCACTAGCTCGTCAAAGCGCTGGGGACGCCAAACCCGGTATAATGCTTGGTAACTCATCGCGTGGCTTCCTTTCTTCATTCTTAGTACATTACTTAAATATTATACTAGCTTTCTGCTAATTTTCGATAATAAAACTTCTGCTCTCCCCAACAAATTTGGAATAATTAAGAATATAAAAGGGAGAGCTGTGGCTAACAACAGCTCTCCCGCCTTAATTTCAATCAAACTTAGAGCACAAGGCACATCAAACTTAGTGCTGCTTCCTTCCGGACCTGACACGGTTCGTAAGCGCACCCTTGCCCTAAGGCCTTACGGCAATTAGTATAATACACTACTTCAGCCGGAAATGCTAGTCTCCTGCCCGACCTTTTTTGCGGGCGGCCTTTTTCCGTCGCCGAATTGCCCGAAAGAAATCCTTTAGCACCTGGCTGCATTCAGCCTGCATAATTCCACTCTCTACCCGGACCTGGTGGTTCAGCCGTGAATCAGCCAGTAGGTGGTAAAGACTATCAACCGCCCCGGCTTTAGGATCCGCCGCCCCGTAATAGAGATTGGCAATCCGGGCGTTGATAATGGCGCCGCTGCACATAATGCAAGGCTCCAGGGTCACATACAGGTCACAATCTTCCAGCCGCCAACTATGAAGTCGTTCACAGGCCTCCATAATTGCTAACATTTCAGCATGGTAGGTGACGTCTTGGAAATGCTCCCGCATATTGTGCCCCCGTCCAACGATTTGATTATCCTTAACCACGACTGCCCCAATCGGCACCTCGTTTAAGATTGCTGCCTGCCGGGCCTCAGCTAAGGCTGCCGCCATAAATTTTTGTTGTTCTTTTTCCATTGCAAACTTTCCTCAAATTTTTCGCCATCTCGTCCTAATTCAGTGTATAATATTAAATTAGTTACAAAAACTTATCTAGTGATTAAATAAAAAAGTTTCACGCTAAAATAGTTAGCGTGTTCCGTACCACATATTGTGTTTCACTGATTGTCACTCACAATATGTGGTACTTTTTTAATTGATTTTTTCGATATTCCAGCTATACTTAGTAACATCAACTACGAATTAATTTCCTGGGAGGTTTTCATTATGGTTACTGTTTTTTCTAAAAACAACTGCATCCAATGCAAGATGACCAAAAAGTTTTTGCAACAGCACCAAATCAACTTTGTTGAACACAATATTGACGAACAGCCGGAATACGTTGACCAGCTAAAGGCAGCTGGTTTTCTGGCCACCCCAGTAGTCAAATTACCTAATGGCAGTGCTTTTTCTGGCTTCCGGCCGGATCGCTTGCAGGCACTGGCCTAACTAATTTGATATCCGACCCCGTTTCAAACCAGGCGCACCCGTGAGCGTGCCTGGTTTGCTTATTGTTTCAGCAATCTTTAGAAGGAGCACTTACTAATCATGGCCTTATCTGACATTGATATTACCAAAGTTAAATACTACGACCTCAACAACGAAGTCAACATCCCCCGCAACGGCAAGATCCAACTGGACAAGGACCAGGAAGCACTGGCGGATTTCATCGCCCAAAATGTCCGGCCCAACACCAAGCAGTTTGCCTCATTAACGGACCGTTTCCAGTGGCTGAAAGATAATGACTACATCGAAGAAGGGTTTGTGGACAAATACAGCCCAGCCTTTTTAAACAAGCTCTATGACTACTTAAAGGCTCAGGATTTCCACTTCCATTCCTTTATGGCAGCCTACAAGTTCTATGCTCAGTACGCTCTCCGGACGGATGACAAGGAATACTACCTGGAAAACTACATTGACCGGGTCGCAATGAACGCTCTCTACCTAGCGGATGGGGATGAAAAACTCGCAATGGACCTAGCGGACGAAATCATCCACCAGCGCTACCAGCCTGCTACCCCAACCTTTCTCAACGTCGGTCGGAAACGGCGGGGGGAATTCGTGTCCTGCTTTGCTATCCAGGCTACTGACGACATGAACACGATTGGCCGGACCATCAACTCCGCACTCCAACTCTCCAAGATTGGCGGTGGCGTTGGGATCAACCTCAGCAACCTGCGGGAGGCTGGCGCCCCAATCAAAAAGATTAAGGGGGCCGCTAGTGGGGTTGTCCCGGTTATGAAGTTATTGGAAGACAGTTTCTCTTATTCCAACCAGCTCGGCCAGCGGCAAGGGGCCGGTGTGGTCTACCTGAGTGTCTTCCACCCGGATATTATTGAATTTCTCGGTGCTAAGAAAGAAAACGCCGACGAAAAGATCCGGCTAAAGACCTTGTCCCTTGGGATTACGGTTCCCGATAAGTTCTATGAGTTAGTTGAAAAGGACGCGGATATGTACCTCTTTAGCCCTTACGACGTGGAACGGATTTACGGAAAACCCTTCTCCTACGTTGACATTACCAAAGAGTACGACAACATGGTCGCTAATGATGAAATTCGCAAGAAAAAGGTTAATGCTCGGGACTTGGAAGATGAAATCAGTAAGCTCCAGCAGGAGTCAGGTTACCCATACATCATCAACATCGATACGGTTAACCGGGCCAACCCGATTGACGGTAAGATCGTCATGAGCAACCTCTGCTCAGAAATCGCCCAGGTTCAGGTTCCATCCAAGGTTGCCGATGACCAGTCTTACGAAACTCTGGGAACCGACATCAGCTGTAACCTCGGTTCTACCAACATCGCTAATATGATGGATAGTCCAGACTTCGGCCGCTCCGTCCGTGCCATGATGCGGGGCTTAACCCACATTAGTGACGTTGAAAACCTTACCGTCGTCCCAAGTATCAAGCGCGGTAACGCCCTCGCCCACTCCGTTGGTCTGGGAGCAATGGGGCTCCATAGTTACCTGGCTAAAAACCATATCCAGTACGGCAGCCCAGTTGCCATTGAATTTACCGGCGTCTACTTCATGCTGCTCAACTACTGGTCATTAGTCGCTTCAAACGAAATTGCCAAGGAACGGCAAGAAACTTTCCATAACTTTGATAAGAGTAGCTATGCTGATGGCTCCTACTTCGATAAGTACACCACTAAGGACTGGGGACCACAATCTGACGTCGTTAAAGACCTTTTCCATGGAATCTTCATCCCAGGGCCAGCCGACTGGGCAGTCCTCAAGGAAAAGGTCATGCAGGACGGGCTCTACAATGAGTACCGCCTCGCCGTGGCACCAAACGGCTCCACTTCCTACATCAACGACTCCACTGCCAGCCTGACCCCAATTATTAACCGGGTCGAAGAACGGCAAGAAAAGATGATTGGGAAGATCTACTACCCAGCGCCATACCTGTCTAATGACACGATGCCTTACTACCGTTCCGCTTACGACATCGATATGCGCAAGGTCATTGACACTTATGCCGCCGCACAGCAGCACGTTGACCAATCCATGTCCTTGACCCTCTTCATGCGGTCAACCATCCCGGAAGGCCTTTATGAGTGGAAGAATGGCCGGACCAACAAGATGACGACCCGTGACCTGAATATTCTCCGGCACTATGCCTACCAGAAAGGAATCAAGTCAATTTACTACATTCGGACCTTTACGGATGATAATGACGAGATTGGTGCCAATCAGTGTGAAAGCTGCGTCATTTGATTTTCATAAAAATCATTGCTAAGATTTGAATGCAATTAAAATATTATAGGTTGATTAATTTAAGGAGCAGGCTAGGTAAATGAAACTTGAAGAATTTAAACCATTAAACCAATATAAGGCCATCAATTGGAATGAAATTTCCGACATGATTGACAAGGCAACGTGGGAAAAACTGACTGAACAGTTTTGGCTGGACACCCGGATCCCGGTTTCCAACGATATGGACGACTGGCGCAACCTCGATGAAGACCACCAGTGGACCGTGGGCCATGTCTTCGGGGGCTTGACCCTGCTGGACACCGTCCAATCTGAGGCTGGGATGACGGCCCTCAAAGAAGACGTTAAGACCCAGCACGAAACAGCGGTATTGAACAACATCCAGTTCATGGAATCCGTCCACGCCAAGAGTTACTCCACTATTTTTTCCACACTCAATACTCCCGACCAGATTGACGAAATCTTTAACTGGTCCGATACCGAAGAGTACTTGCAGAACAAAGCGACGAAGATTGCCAATATGTACCTGAACCCGGCGGAAGATCCGTTAAAGAAAAAGGTTGCCAACGTCTTTCTGGAAACCTTCCTCTTCTATTCTGGTTTCTATACCCCCCTCTACTACCTGGGACACAACGAGTTAAACAACGTGGCGGAAATCATCAAGTTGATTTTGCGTGACGAATCTGTCCACGGTACCTACATCGGCTACAAGTTCCAAGTGGGGCTGCATGAACGGACCGAAAAGCAACAGCAGGACATGAAAGACTGGCTGTACAACTTCCTGTACGAACTCTACGATAACGAAGAGAAGTACACTCACCTGCTGTACGACAAGATTGGGTGGACCGATGACGTTCTGACCTTTATCCGTTACAATGCCAACAAGGCCCTCATGAACCTGGGGCAGGATCCACTCTTCCCAGATACGGCAGCTGACGTCAACCCCGTCGTAATGAACGGGATTTCTACTTCCACTTCCAACCACGACTTCTTTAGCCAGGTTGGTAACGGCTACCGGCTTGGTGAAGTGGAAGCAATGAAGGATGACGATTACCGGATCATGGACCCTAATGCCGGAAAAGATAAGAATTCCCGGGACTAACCTTTCCCTAAGGATGGATTCTTTATAAATAGTTAGGAACCAGCATTCGAGACTGAGAATTAACTCAGCCTCTTTTTTGTTTTAAAGCTAAAAATGGCTTAGCACAGCCATTCTTCGTTGTTCACTTTTTATTAAAGTAATAGGGCTTGTGTCACACCCTCTTTTTTGGTTCTTCCCCCACCTCTAACAATTGTGAACCAGTGATCATCATCAAATGTGCAACCGATTGCGCAAACTGGACCTAAACTAAATTTATACCAATCTTTTTTGCAGCAACCACGGCCTTGCCACTATCAGATTGGAAGCGAATTCACTCCTATTAACCATTGTGTAATTAGTCACAAGACTATTGAAAAGAACGTCTGCCTAGTGTACTATTAATCATGTTCAAAAGGTAACAAAAATATAAGAAACGAAGGAGAAACTTGATTATGGCAACTTCAAAGAAACATCAAGTTGAGCAAAAGCAAACTGAGCAAGACAAGCAGCAAGCGGCCCACGAGCTGATCGATGGATTAGTTCAAAAGAGCCAAGTTGCTTTTGACCAGTTGCGTAACTTTACACAAGAGCAAGTAGACAACATCTGTCAGGCTATGGCTCTGGCAGCGGAAGAACATCACATGGACTTAGCGGTCAGCGCCGCAAATGAAACTGGCCGTGGTGTTGCCGAAGATAAGGCCATCAAGAACATCTACGCCAGTGAATACATCTGGAACAACATCCGCCATGACAAGACGGTTGGCATCATCGAAAACAACGACGAAGACCAAACGATCACCATTGCGGACCCACTGGGAATCATTGCCGGAGTAGTTCCTGTTACCAACCCTACTTCCACCACGATTTTCAAGTCAATCATCTCCGCCAAGACCCGGAACACGATCATCTTCTCGTTCCACCCGCAGGCCTTTGAATCTTCTGTAAAGACCGCGAAGATTCTCCAGGCAGCTGCTGAAAAAGCGGGTGCGCCAAAGAACATGATCCAATGGATTCCACAGTGCAGCCGTGAAAACACGAACGCCCTGCTCCAGCACCCGAACATCGCCACGATTTTGGCTACTGGTGGTCCCGGCTTAGTTAAGGCCGCTTACAGTTCTGGTAACCCAGCCTTAGGGGTTGGTCCTGGTAACGGTCCGGCCTACATCGAAAAGTCAGCCAACATTGAACGGTCCGTTTACGACATCGTTCTTTCCAAGACCTTCGATAACGGGATGATCTGTGCTTCCGAAAACTCCGTCGTAGTTGATGACGAAATTTACGACCAGGTTAAGGAAGAATTCCAGAAGTGGAACTGCTACTTCGTTAAGCCAAACGAACTGCAAACCTTCTCCGACGGCTTCATTGACCCACAACGGCACCAAGTACGGGGGCCAATCGCCGGCCGTTCTGCTAACGCCATCGCGGAAATGTGTGGTTTGAAGAACGTCCCTGACAACACGAAGGTCTTGATTGCCGAAATCGACGGTGTTGGTGATGACTACCCACTGTCCGCCGAAAAGCTGTCACCAGTGCTAACCATGTACCGGGCTAGCTCCCACGAAAACGCCTTTGACATCTGTCGACAACTGTTGCACTACGGTGGTGAAGGGCACACGGCCGCTATCCACACCTTGGATAACGACCTGGCAACCAAGTACGGCCTCGAAATGCGGGCTTCCCGGATTATCGTTAACTCCCCATCAGGTATCGGTGGGATTGGTAACATCTACAACAACATGACCCCATCCCTGACCCTGGGGACTGGTTCCTACGGTGGTAACTCCGTTTCTCACAACGTTACTGACTGGGACCTCTTAAACATTAAGGTAATCGCTAAGCGGCGGGAAAACCGGCAATGGGTTAAGATTCCCCCAAAAGTATACTTTCAACGGAATTCACTGAAAGAATTGCGCGATATTCCAAACATTAACCGGGCCTTCATCGTTACTGGTCCCGGAATGAGCAAGCGGGGCTACGTTCAACGGGTTATCGACCAACTCCGCTTACGGCAAAACGAAACCCCATTCCTCGTCTTCGATGACGTTGAAGAAGACCCATCGACGCACACCGTTGAAAAGGGTGTCGCAATGATGAATGACTTCAAGCCGGACACAATCATCGCCCTCGGTGGTGGTTCGCCAATGGACGCCGCTAAGGCAATGTGGATGTTCTACGAGCACCCAGAAACTTCCTGGTACGGGGTAATGCAAAAGTACCTTGATATTCGGAAGCGGGCTTACCAGATCAAGAAGCCGACTAAGTCCCAATTGATTGGGATTCCGACGACTTCCGGGACTGGTTCAGAAGTAACGCCATTCGCGGTTATCACCGACTCCGAGACCCACGTGAAGTACCCATTAGCTGACTACGCCTTGACGCCAAACATCGCCATCGTTGACTCCCAGTTTGTAGAAACTGTGCCAGCAAAGACGACTGCTTACACGGGTTTAGACGTTCTCTGCCACGCCACTGAATCCTACGTTTCCGTCATGGCAACTGATTACACCCGTGGCTGGTCCCTGCAAACCGTTAAGGGCGCGATGGAATACCTGCCGAAGTCCGTTCAGGGCGACAAGCTCGCGCGGCGGAAGATGCACGACTTCTCCACGATGGCCGGGATGGCGTTCGGACAGGCCTTCCTGGGAATCACCCACTCCCTGGCCCACAAGATGGGTGGGGCGTTTGGTCTCCCTCACGGCTTGCTGATTGCCATCGCCATGCCACAGGTAATCCGCTTTAACGCCAAGCGGCCGCAAAAGCTGGCTCTCTGGCCACACTACGAAACTTACCACGCTACTAAGGACTACGCTGACCTGGCCCGCTTCATCGGCCTTAAAGGCAACACGGATGAAGAACTGGCCGAAGCCTACGCCCAAAAGTACATCGACGTTGCCCATGAATGTGGGGTTACCCTAAGCTTAAAGGCGAACGGGGTTTCCCGCGAAGAATTCGACAAGGTCGTTGACGAATTAGCCGTCCTAGCCTACGAAGACCAATGTACGACAACTAACCCGGTAGAACCACTGGTTAGCCAGTTGAAGGAACTGCTGGAACGCTGCTACAACGGTACGGGTGTCGAAGAAAACTAACTAATTACCAATTACCTAAATCAATCAATCTACCTCACACCTAACCGCGCAGCACAAGACAAACGCTCAAAATCAGCTTACTAGCCGATTTTGAGCGTTTTTGCTCACTCTTATTCATCCAAAAAGCTGCCCCGTACTGCTTATCCTCCACCTTCCCCTGATTTTTAATTAAGTTCAGCGCCTAAGATAGCTAAGTCCCCGCCCTGTTTGCTATAATATTGTTACCAGAATAATCAAGGAGGATGCTATGCTCAAAGAATTTAAGGACTTTATCGCCCGGGGCAACGTCATTGATATGGCCGTTGGGATCATTGTCGGGGCTGCGTTTACGTCAATCGTCAACTCACTCGTCACCAATTTAATCAACCCCTTGGTGGGGCTATTTGTCGGTAAAATCGACCTCTCCAACCTCGTCTTTACCGTCGGCGACGCCCAGTTCAAATACGGTGCCTTTTTGAATGCGGTAATCAACTTCCTGATTATTGCCTTCGTAGTGTTCATGCTGGTAAAAGGAATCAACCGCTTTCGGAAAAAAGAGGCACCAGCACCAGCCAAGCCATCGCCGGAAGCCGAATACCTCAAGGAGATTACTGAACTCTTAAAGGACCGGAAAGCGGATAACTAGGGTAAAAGTCAACTGGTGTTCATCAATGGATTAATCTGCTTGTTTTAATCTATTAATAATCATTTTAAAACCGTTATACTTTGTTTTATCGCAAAGTAAAATTATAATTAAATTGAATAATAAATAACACTATTTATTATTCGCGGTAACCAATATGATCTAAGGAGGGATGTCTTATGTTTAACACTGTATTTTGGATTCTAGCCATTTGGTTCGTTATTAACGTCATTTGGATGTGGTTCAGATTCGACGATCAGAAGTTGCAAAAGACCTTCGCCTGGATTAATGTTTGTGCCATTATTATCGGTTTCTGTGTCTACTACATGGCGGAGCCACTCTGCTGGTAATGTTCACCATGCTGGCAGTCACTAAAACGAAGCACGTTCTTCGCTAATCACACGGACCCGTGAGCTATTGCCGTCGCTCACGGGTCTTTTCTTATGGTGCTTTTTTTTGTGTGCGGCGAATTTACAATTGAAATGCAACACAAAGTAAAAAAATAAACCCATACCAGGT
>DGYFI06203__coassemble_916_pt1 | contig 66443 bp, 96 predicted proteins | sample DGYFI06203__metabat2_high_PE_014 | metagenome-assembled genome bin DGYFI06203 | reverse complement strand
TAGATGATGGAGGAATGCTCGCCGCCCACCATTTTTAACCGGTGCTTCAATATAGTCATCGGCAACTTTTAAAGTAATGGTTTTTCCTTTAACTGTTGCAGAATCAAAATCAGCTTCTTTATCATTTTGTGCAAAATCATTTAATGATTGTTCTAATTGAATCGAATTTTGTGAATTTTCGTCAGCTAGTACAATTGCAGGAACTAAAAGTAAAATAGCTGCTACCAGAAATGGTAATATTTTTTTCATTTGTATCTCCCATGTTTAATATAATTGATTGCTCTATACCCAACATAATAAATTGCAATGGAACCAACTATTACCAAGATATAGGGTAGAAAATTTACAAACACCGCAAACATCAATGTGAGTACACATATCCAAAAAATCATTTTAAACAATTGAATACTCTCCCAATAGTAGCTTTTAACGTCGATCATGTTTGGACGTAAATTATTTTCCTACATAGTATTCCTTAACCTGCTCACGGACGACACCGGATAGGTAGCCTGGAATTTGATAAACATATTCAAAATTACATAAATTAATGTTTTCTCGGTACACTTCCTGACAGTAGAAAGGTACTAATAGTTTAACGGCCCCAACGTTAGCCTTATACTCAACAGACTGCTTGCCGGTGAATGTTGCATCGTAAAAGCAAACGTCCCCAGGGTCACCGTTGATAATATGCGAAAGCTCATGGGCAAGCTGGAATGGAATTTCAGCCGGCCGGTGCCAGTTTAAGTTCATGCAGATGATGCGAGTGTCAATTCTGCAAGCGGGTGGGGTGTACTTATTTAGGACCCGAGACCACTGAACTTTGATGTTATTTTTGTGTGCGATTTTAAGAAGATACCAGATAGCATCATCCATAATAATCACCTACGGTTTACCACCACGAAGGATTCGTTTCATGTATTCGAGGTCTTCGGGTGGTATTTCTTTGCCTTCATACGTGAAGATGGTTTCTTTGTCTGCGAGGTCAGCTGTCTTTTTCTTATCAGTTTTTCCAAGCAAATAGTCGGCAGATACGCCAAGAACTTCAGCAACTTTATTAAGAGATTGAGTGCTAGGTACCTTGGTATTCCAGCGATATATACTATTAATACCAATTCCGGCTTTTTCGGCCACCTTTTGAAGAGACCATCCTCTTTTTTTAGCAAGATCTTTTATACGATCTACAGTTTCCATATCAATCAAACCTTCTTCTGTCATTTTTATCACAAATGATTAAAAACTATTGACAATTTATCACGAATGATTGATAATAAGATTGTCAACAAGTTAAGTAACAAAAACAAAAGCTGCGGTAACCGTAAAATAGCGGTTTTTGTTTTAAGCCAATTTTATCACGAGTGATAGATAACGGCAACAAGTTGATTAACAAATCAAAGGCGGGGGGTGACAATGTGCCAGCGGAAAAAGAATTGGAACGTGCAACGGTTGATGTTGAGCGCGGCATAAAAGTCAGATTACTTGAGCGTCATATGACGCAAGCAGAATTATCTAGGCTTCTTAACATCAATCGGCAACAAGTTAACAGAGCTATCAAGGGCGATAATACTCCAAAAGCTAAGGAAATTCGTGACAAAATTTATCGGGTACTGGATATGTGAGGTGACAAAATGGTGCAACCTATATTCGTTAAATCGTTATTCGGAAGACGAATTATCGTATCTCAGTTTGAGCAGACACCTGATTTTATTCTTTCGCTGCAAAACGACTAACTAAGGAGGTGATGGCTATGGACTTTCACTTCGACGACAGAGTCATCGACGAAGCTGTCGAGAAGTCTGCTAGAAAGCTCGGCCTGGTGCCGGAACATGACAAACGGGCACAGAAGATAAGCCTTGACGATTTTCGCGAAAAGTATTGCCTGAATCACTCAAAGAAGTGGGTCCGCAATATCATTTTCGACCGCTTCCCAGATGCCTGGTATCAAAACGGCGGGTGGGCGATTAACCCATCCGGCAAAGAGCCGGGTATCAGAGGAACATGGATCAGGATTGACCAGGCTTCCAAATGGCTTGAGGAGCACGATGACGCAATTGATTGGCACGAGCAACTAGCATAGGAGGCATGACATGTTCACTATTCTGTTCTGCCTGCCGGCAATCATCATCGCGCTGGTGGGACTGGTATGTATCATTAAGGACTTTTAAGGAGGTGATGGGGATGAAAGTTACATTTGAGGGCAAACCTAAGAAAATCAAAAAGCTGCTCAATGCTATTGGTGGTAGCAAAGAGCAACTAGTGACTAAAAAAGAATTGAAACAAGAGCTAAAAAATGTAGCTCGTTGGCGCCGTTAATCTTTCTTGTGATGCTTTGACGTAAATAACTCGTTCAGAGTTTTAGCAATAAGATCTTTCGTGTATTGACGATCAGATTTACTTAACCTGTCAAGATAATCATTTATAGGAGCACCAGGCTTTTCATGATAAAACTCTTCAAGGCTTTTATCAGCTTCATCAACTGCACGAGTAATTTCTTTTTTACTGAATTTAGCCATTATATTTCACCTCCTCAAGGTGATTATAGCAAAGAAAGGAAGTGATCTAATGTCGCCTAATGAATTGCTAACCCGCGATGACATGCCGGAATTGGCGGAAATGGTGGCCGATAGGCTCCACGAGATGATGAAAGAGGACCAGAAAAAAGCTGAGAAGCTCCCAGAGTGGGTAACTGGTAAATGGCTTCTCGACCGTCATTTCTGTGGAATTGGAAGCCCCAGCACTTTGTCACGCCGCATTGGAGAAGTTAAGCAATACTTTCCTGATGAGTGGCCGGAGATTGTTATTAAACCGGAGCACGAATATACACAGTACAATCCGACAAAGCTGCGTGGAGCGTTGAACAGGATAAAGAAGCAAAAAGCTGACGATAAGAATATGGACCCAAGATACAAGTTGAAAATCGAGGTGTGATATGGACGCATTTGAAGTTGCATTAGCCCCGCTGATTATCACGGTAATCATGCTGGCGGCAGTTGTTGGGTCACTTATACACGACTACAGGAAGGTAGAAGAGCGATGAAGCAACTAACACTAAGGCTCCCCGATGAGCTGTATGAAGAAGCAAAAAGGATTGCAGAGCGTGAAGGCTTTAGTTTCAACGCATTTGCAATCCAAGCATTTAATCATTATGTGAAGAATTATGAAGTACCGAAGCATAAATGTTTTCTTTGCGGAGAGAAAGCCGATTTAGAACTAGATGATGGACGCTGGATTTATGACAACTGTGCACAAATTCAGGGGGAGTTATCGCAAAGGTGATAAAAAGTGATCTATTTAATATTTCTGGTAATCGATGCATTGATAATTTTAGCAACATTAGTGATTTTCTTTGATTTATTACGAGAAGATATAACTCTTATTAGTGTTTGCTTATTCACTGCATCTGCTTTACTACTAGCAACAATAATCACGCTTCTATGCATTTACATGCCCAAGTACGTAAGTGCGCTTAACTAGCTCGTCCATATAAGACTTATGCAAATGAATCAACTTTCCAGACGGCTCTCTGTACCAATAACGACCATTAGTATCAGTAAAAAGCATTGCTGGAATTAAGTGTTGACCGCCAGCAGCGCTATTTTGCCGGAAATCATTAGTTAAGATTTTATGTGCTGGAAAAGTTTCGTAATAGAAAGATGGACTATTAAATTCTTTTATCCTGTCTAAATGTTCCAGTAAACACCCTTCGAATATATTTAAATCACTAAACACAAAAACATTGTATAGGGAGGTATTACTTTGGTTGCTAATAAGAAGTTTACTGTCATTATCTTCTAACCACGTCGAAACAAGATTAGCAACCGCGAAAACATTATTTCTATATTTTATTGCTGCACTAGAAATAAAAGAAATACTAGCAGTTGCAGCAGTAACGATTTGGCACCAATCAGAAATTGACATTCTTTTTCACCTCCTTTCAGAAAGAAGGAATATAAACGATGAAACGAAAAACGTTACGTTTACCGGTTCAGTTGAATAATGAACTCGAAAGCATAAGTTCCAAAACTGGCTTATCAGTTAAAAGCCTAATTCTCCTAGCAGTTTTGAATAGTGTTCATAAGTTTTCTCAGCAGAGTAGATAATTAGTGAATTTATTGAAGTGTTATTGGATTCAGCTTGTTTCTCTAATAGTTCTTTCAGATTGTCATTGAAGTAAATACCAGTTCTTACAAAGTCACCGCTACCAACAGTTACTGGTTCAAAGTCCGTTAGCTTTTTTGATACTAGATATGTGAGTACAGAGGACTTAATTAAATCAGACCTGGTAAATCCTAGCCTATCGCTAAGAGAGCCTAATTTTTGATTTAACTCTACGGGCATTCTGATAGTTGTTTGTTTTCTTACCATAACAATCACCTCATATGTGTAACCTATTGACAACAAAATATTACCAAAAAAACGATAGCAAGTATTGACAACTAATGATTGTCATTATATTATTATGACAATCATTAGTTGTCATAAGGAGATGAGATAAATGGAAAAGAAACATAGAACCGCTGTTGCTATGCCAGACGCTGTGCTTGAACAGATGAAAGACATTGGCAATAAGACCGGGAAAACATTTAATAGCTTGGTGATTGATAGCTGTATTGAATATATCCGGGACTTTAAGTCCAAGTATGATTTTCTATTCAAGGAGAGTAAGAACTAATGGCAATGACAGAAGAAGAGAAACGTGAAATCGCAAAGATGACTGCTGATATCTTGAGTAAACGGAACGAACCCAAAATCAATCCCGATTGGCGGGCACTCAGTAAAGAAATTACCGAGTATTGCAGTTCAACCGCTGAAAAGGGTAAAGGCTGGGCAACAATCCAGAATGCCATTTACAACCCTATTAAGTTCATTTTGGATTTGCGGAGAGTTAATGACATAACCTCGGACCAGGTGCCAGTAGCACGAAAGATATTCGAGTTTATCAAGCAACAGCATAAGGAGGTGAACAAATGAGCCATGCACTGACAGCAACCGTGTCCGTTGCAATGACTGTTGCGTTTTTCTACGGAATGTTTAACGCAGGACTGTTCTTAGCAATGGTGCTTCTGGTACTGCTGCTCCGGTACGCACCGCAGTCAATGTATACGGACGCAAAAAAAGACGCCACGACCGCAACTCGTGACGCCTCTAGTAAGTAACTTAGATTAAAAGATTACGAGGTAATTATAACACATGATTTATTCAGAAAAACAATCCTACGAGATGTTACACAAAATTCATCTTCAAAATAGCCGAACGTACTTTGATATGTACCGCATGGCAAAAACTCAAAAGGAAAAAGAAAAGGCAATCTGCTTTATGCAAAACCAAGCAAATCTATTAAAGATAACTGCTAATAATTTAGCGAATATTGTCTTTAAGGAGGACAAGGAAGATGAGATTGTCTGAAACTTTTTCCGCAAATGTGAAAGCACGATTGGCCGCCTTCAATATGACACGAAAAGAGTTGGCTAATCAGACGAAAATTTCAAGAAATACTATTAACCTGGCCGCAAGTGGCAAATCCAAGATGATACGATTTGACACTATCGAAAAAATTGCCGTGGCACTGAAATGTCAGCCTTATCAGCTTTTTGATTGCGAAAGTAATTGGGCAATTTACAAATGGGCCGATGACTATAAAAGGAAAGATAAAGATGTCACTGAAAGATAGTTTCGATAACTGGGCTAATCAATTCCAAACGTTCATTGATGATTTGTCCCAGCGAATGTTTGAAGAAGCAATTGGCGCTAGCAAGACCTATCAAGACGCACTTGATTACTTGTATAAGCTACGAGCAAGCTGTGTTATCCCGCATGATGAGACGCTTGAATATTATGCCAAGTCAGCGATGGAGGACGCCGTTCAGCTAGCAATTAGGAAAGTAATCAAGAAAGCTAATAGTCAGCTAATTTAAAATAATAAGTGAAAGGAAGTGCTTAAACATGAAGCTCTATAAGGCAGGCCAAGTACCACCTCAGCCTCATATGTATTTCGTTTATGGCGATGGTGGGACTGGTAAGACTACGCTGTTCAAGCAGTTCAAGGAACCCAAAATTTTATTTAGCTTTGATTTATCAACAAATGTACTTCGAGGCGATGAAGACACCGACATTGTATTGGTTGAACGCAAGGACGCTCCAAACATCCAAAGCATTGTAATGAACCAAGTTAGCGGTGCTTTAAATACCGGCAACTACAAGGCAATTGCCCTTGATAATATGAGTGCTTTGCAAAACTTGGTACTGGAGAACATCGACAATGCCGCCAAAGATAATCGGCAGAATTACCAAAAGTTGCAACTATGGTTTCGACAGTTAGGCACCATGCTCCGGGAGAGTAACGTGGACGTTTATGCGACTGCCCACCAAGTTGACAACGGAACATCTGGGCTAACTGCCAAAGGCCGTTATGCTGCCGACATGAACGAGAAAACGTTCAACGCTTTCACCAGTATGTTTGACTTTGTCGGGCGTATCTATAAGCAAGATGGGCAGCGGTGGATTAATTGCGACCCAGAAGCTGGTAATCATGGAAAGAACCGGATTGATGACCGGACACAATTCAAAGCAGAAGAATTACTAGACCCAAACGAAGATAAGGAGAATGAATAATGGCCCTTTTTACAGTAGATCCTAATAACGTTTTTGGTAAGACAGTCGACGAAGCAGGAACTTATAACGTTAAAATCCTTGGAAGTTCCGTTTATAAAGAATCCAAGACCCATAAGCCAATGGCCGTGCTGAATTATGAAGTGCTAGACGGCAAGTACGCTGGGGGAGCAATTCGCTACGACAATGTTGTCTGGGACGATAGCACGACTGAAAAATATTACCAGTCAATTACTCGCTTCAATACTGTCATGGTAATGGCAGGGGTGGCAGAGGGAACCCCACTAGACTCTATTCAGCAATTTGTAACTGGTATGATTGGCAAGCAGCTCGCCGTCGATACCGACTGGACAGAAAGTAGCAACGGCAAGTATTACCTAACAGTTCAGCGATATATGCCTTTGATGAAAGACGGCAGCAAGCCGAATGGTAAAAAACGCCCAAACGGTAATGCTAGCGCTGATGGTATGGTGAATGGCTTTAACCAATCCCAGCAGAACCAACAGGCTAACAGTCAGCAGCAAGAACAGCCAATTAATGTAAGCAATGATGAACTGCCATTCTAGGAGCTGATTAGATGGAAACAGGAAGGGCTTATTACAAAAAAGGCTTTGGCGTTATTAAGTATGATACCGAGCCTAATTGGGAACATATTGCCACAATCAATTCTGGCAAGCTCCAAGGCATTCCTGTCGAAGTTAATTACGTTGATCCGAGGAAGGTTCGGCCACGTCAAAGGCGCCTGTATTTCGCTCTCCTGGGCGATATAGTGGCCTGGTCAGGAGAACCAAAGGAAATGATTGATGAACACTTCCGGGAAGCATACTGGGAAAGAACTTTTGGCGGAGCCATTAGTTTACGTGATGGTACACAGAATACAGTCAGCGATGCTAAGAAATTAATTGATTTAGTCATTGATTTCATTTTTGAATTCCGAGTACCTGTCAAGAAAGGGTATGAGCTTTTACCACGTAACGAAGAATATTTCCAATACAAGTGCCTGATGAACAAACAATGCTTAATCTGTGGTGAAAAGGCCGACTTTCATCATGTAGATGCGGTTGGCATGGGACGTGATAGAAACCATATTGATCATACTAAACACCGAGCGATGGCCCTTTGTCGGAATCATCACACCGAGTATCACAAGATTGGCAGAACGGCATTCTGTAATAAGTACCACCTGACAGCGCCAGGCATTCGATTAAGCGTTGAGGACTTACACAAGTTAGGAGTTAGAGGGGACTATGCCGAAGATAAAGAAACAGTATCAGAGTAATTTCACAACTGTTGATAATACCGTCTCAAATGACAGTTCCCTGTCATGGAAAGCCAAAGGATTGTTTCAGTACCTCTGGTCCAAGCCTGACAATTGGAACTACACCGTAACAGAGGTCAGCAAACACGCTAAGGACGGTATTGACGCAACCAGTGGCGGTGTCAATGAGCTAGAAGAACATGGGTACCTAAAGCGAACCCAGGAAAATAAGAAGGGCTGCTTTGGTGGTACAGCTTGGACATTATCTGAAAAGCCAATCTTCAAGAAAAAAGCTAAGGAACCGAAACGTGAAAAACCGATAACGGAAAATCCGGAATCGGTAAAACCGTCCACGGGAAACCCGGTACCGGAAAACCCGATAACGGGAAACCCGATAACGGAAAATCCAAGACTACTAAATACTGAATTACTAAATACTGATATACCAAATACTAAATTAAATAATAACGGAGTAAGTAATAATAAAGGCCCGGCACAGCCGACCTTGGCCGCACAGCGGCGAGAAGTTATTGCTTACTTGAACGAGAAGACGGGTAAGCACTTCAAACCTAACGCTGATGGCAACAAGCGCGTTGTTGACCCACGCCTGAAAGAGGGGTACACAGTGGCCGAGCTTAAACGTGTGATTGATACTAAGTATAGCCAGTGGCACGGGAAAGTTTTCGGCAACGGAGAGCCTGGCGACAATTACTTACGCCCTGAAACGCTTTTCAGGCCTAGCAAGCTGGAGGGTTACTTGAACGAAAGTCCCAAGACCAGTCATAAACCAAGTCGTTACGGCCACCAGCATATCGAAGAGCCACTGCCGGATTGGGCTAAGAAGCAGAACGAGCCGAAGAAAGAGCTAAGCCCAGAGTTCCTGAAACGCCTAGCTGGAGATGAGGAGGGCTGATAATGACGACTGAAGAAGTGAGTGAGCGCTACAAGCCGATTGACGCGTTGATTGACAGTATTCCGGAGGAAACTCTCACTGGTGAAAACGGTGTTGAGTACGCCAGTCCAGGCTTTTCGTTGAAAGTGCGATTAATGCTAGTAATTCATCACTGCAAGAACATGAAGCTGCGGAGCATTGACTTCCCGGCTCCATTTAGCAAATCGGAATTATCCGAGCTAGTAAAATCGCCATACACGAAAGCCAAGTTAGAGCAGGCGAAGGATTTACAAGACAAGTATCGTCAGTTAGACGATGAATCGCTTCAAAAAGGAGGCAGGGTAGCATGATCATTAACTTAATCGACCAAATCAAGGAAAGCGTCATTGTACCCAGCCAAATTAGTTGGATTGGCTCACAAGATGGCAAATATACGCTTCCCTGGGGAACGTTTAAGAAACGGTTTAAGTACACTGTGTATGACACAGAAGATGCGAGTACCGAATTAGCCAGTGACCTAGTTATTAAAATGGCTGACGGGTCCTGGTATGAGCGTGATTTGAATAGCGGAGAATGGGTCCACAAGCGTGTACCTGAAAAGCAACCAGACAGTCAGCAATTTGATTTTGTGTCTGAGCTTGATAGTCCTAATGGCTCACGGGCTTGGGATACCTTAGAAATGCTGAACGACGAAGAATTGTTTCCGAACGGAGGTAAAAACTATGCAACTGAGCAATCTACTACGGCCTGAGAAGGTCAAGAATTATCAAAAAACCGCGCTCAAGGAGGACGTGGTCAAGTTTTATGACAAGTGCTTGCAGGTGCAGATGTACGACCTAGGCAAGCTGAATGGGATTGTTTTGCCAACCAGTAAGGCCGGGCTTGATGGGACTTGCTACGGTGGCGAACAGCTCATCGAAAAGGCAGAGACGGCTGGCGTTGACTTAACCGAGATTGCTCATGACGTACTACGTCAACTTATGAAGATGGGCTGGGAGGACGCCTGGTGTGGTGGTAAGGGTGATCAGTACATCATTAATCTGACGGGGGTGGAGTAAGTATGAGATACGAAATTCTGAGTGTCTGGGAAGAAGGAGAGGACTGCTTCAAGAAGTATAAAAAGGAGCTCAAACCATTCAATCCTTGCATCGAGCCTTGGGTGACGCCTACTCAGAACGGCTATCAGCATCACTCTACACTGTCCATTGAGTTAAACAGCTTAGATGATTTGATTAAATTAGTTGACCGAGTTGGGAATTCCGTGATTGTCAAGGGAGATTATTCCCTCGAAATTTATGACAGTTATCGTGAGTAGGAGGTACAGGAGCGTGAATGAGCTAGCAAAACAGCTGATAGTCAATGCCGGTAAGGTTGACCGCTACCAGAACAAACAGCACTTGGCTGACATGACCAGCCATTACCTTAACGGGATCATGATTGGTGTGTCGCTGTGCTTCTTCGTGTCGCCTGGCGATCAGCGCGGCGAGTGGATTGTGTTCCTACTGGCAACGATGGGGTTTGCGACCTGCATCTGGTTATCTAGCCGGTGGCAACGTCAAATCAACGCCCTGGCTGATGAGGGCGCCATGCTAATGGAGAAGATGGTGGAAAGGATGAAAGCAAACAATGGAACTGAAACTAGAAACTGAAAGCGTCAGCGTTAAGCTGACCACCAAAGACGACAAGGTTGACTTCAAGGCCCTGGTAAAGGTCTACGAGCTGGCAACCGGTGCAAAGTTAAAACTCAACGGTATTAAGTCCAATTACCCGGAACCAAAGCCAAGTAAGGCAGCAACCATTCAAGGGACGCGGACTATCACTGATGATTTGACGCCTGATAGTACACCTGGTTGGCATGAGCTAGTAAAGGTCATGCTAACGTGCCCATACTGTGGCGATAACGAAACCACGACAACACTGTACGGAAATCACTTCATGAAGTGTCCTAAGTGCGGCAACAAAGTCTTTCTTGCCTTTGCCACTTCACGAAAAGGTGTGCCTGATGAGCATGGCTTTTACTACAAGGCTACGGAAGTATGGCGTGACTATCAATCGGAGCAGGCCGACAGCAAGCTGCTAGAAGCAATGAAGGCGAAGATGGAGGAGAACAATGCAGAATCGAATTAGAGAGTGCCGAAAAGCGGCGGGGATGAGCCAGGCGGAGCTGGGAAACCAAATAGGGTTTGCTGATAATACGATATCTAATTATGAAAAAGGCTTGCGTGAACCCACCCTGGAAGTATGGGAATGTCTTGCTTCCACTCTGCACGTCAGCCCGGCTTACTTAGTCGGCTGGTCTGATGAGAAAGGATAATGATGAAGTTGATTAAAGTTCAAACAATTAGTGGGGCAACCCACAAATTAAAAACATCATATCAGGAAGCCAGGCGGGCCCTGGATCATGCTGGGACAGTGGTGCTCATTGGCACTAACTTGAACGGCAGACGGGTCATTATCCCGATTGCTTCGATTGATAGCATTACGGAAGTCTTTGATGATGTGGATTAAGGAGGACAACTAATGCTACACGAGTATAGAAAGAAAACGACCATCAAGGCCGAGCAGTTCGATGGGTCAACTAAGCAGATAGCTAGGTACAAGGTACACATTGTTGGGTCAACATCATGGGGTGATGCTTCTTACTTCTTGCTTCCAACAAAAGAGGGAAATATGAAAATCAACAAGGGTGATTGGATTGCCACTGGCATTGACGGCGAGCACTGGGTCATTGCTGATGACATCTTCCGCCGGACGTATGAGAGGTGCGACTGATGAAACTTACTGAAAAGCAGAAGAACTGTCGGTTTTGTCATTATCCATTTAGACGTATGAGGCTAATTGATGTTCTTGGAGAAGACGACCAATGGCAACGCTTTTATGCTGAGCGGAGAGCTGATGCCCTGATTGACATGAAATTAGTTATTCAAAAGTCGTGGGAAGGGACACAAACGATAAATTTGTATTCTTATTACCCTAATAATTGCCCAGCGTGCGGCCGTCCCTTAGGAGGTAACGAAGATGACTAAAGATGAATTAATCCAGGAAATCAATGCCTGCTCTTCATTTCATGTTGTCTGTCACGATGGCAACATGATAAATATCATTGCTGAAAGCAAAGATACTTTTATGAAATTTCCTGATGATGTGGAATATCTGAAGGATATATTAGTTAATTGGAGAGCATTGCAAACAACCAAAAATCGTTTGTTAAGTAATGTTTATGCTCTCTTAAATTTAATTAACGACTATGTAAATACGCCTATCGAACGACGCAATTGGGTCGGTGCTAGTGAATACGCCTTTGGTCAGCTGCGGAAAAACCTTCAGGATATGAGCCACGAAACGGAACAAGCTCTTAATGGCTGCCATATGGACCCAAGTGCTGGGCCAATCTATGAATTACCCCAGAACGGTGTAATTATCACGTTGGATAACGGCCAAGAGCTACATGGTAAGCGGGCATACAGGAGCCTTAGCACGGGTGACCTTAGTAGCGTTGCAATCGACTTTGGCAACTTTATTATCCCTACCGCCATCATTCGGAGCATTCAAAAGTGCGGTGATGGCGATGACTGATAAGCAGATGATGAACCTGTTCCTGTTCGGTGGCCGGTGTATTTACCACAATCATTATTACAACGTTGTCGGTCGCCGCTTGCGTTTCGGTAACCAGTGGAAGGACTCCTTCACACTGCAACTCCAAAATTCATCAGCAAAAGTTGAGGGAGTATTTGCGGAGCAGTGTGAATTGCCACCGGAGGTGAACGGGTAATGAAGATGAAAGAATGTATCAAAGCTATGGAAAACAAACAACCGGTCTATTACATGGGTGACTGCTACGACATCATCTGCTGCAAGCAGAGCACGACAGGTGATGTTGCAATAGTACAGCGGCGGTCACTCAGTAATCGTTTTGGCCCGGTTCCAATTGAACCAATGTTTCTAAGTTTGGAGGCGAACGATGTTTGAGCGAATCATGATTGTAGGCATCACCATTCTATGGATTGCGATGCTGCTAGTTCTAATCGGCTTGTTCGGCTGGTGGCTAGTGTCTGAGTTGGTGGCGGGCGTACTGAAGTTCTTGTTTGTTGTATGAAACTAAAAAAGACACACCACGTAAGATGTGCCTCTCATTACCAATAGTCATATTAATTATACCAGATAGTGAGGGGACATCATGCAGATGAGTTTAAACTTAGAAATTGATTATCCGAAAACGGCTAAAAAGGTGACTGACTTTCTGAATACTAAGTTGGATCGCTATCTGGCTTTATCCGGGAAACAGCGGTTTGATTTGAAGTCACCTAGCATGGACGGGATGCCGAAGTCGCCATCACATGGCAATGCTAATGAAAGCCGGTTTCTGAACATCTGGTTAGCCGAAGAAGTGGTGGACTGTGTGGGGTGTACCATGCGGAATATGACTCAGGAATCGCGGAAGATTTTACTAAGCCGTTATTCGGATCAAATGTTAACTTACAACATTGCTCAGGAGCTGAATATCAGTGCAGCTACGTATAGTCGAAAGCAAGAGCGAGCATTATGCGAGTTTGCGGACCGTTTTGAGTATCAGCTGGCTAAGCATGGCATTTACACTGACGTTGAGGATTTACACGTTTACCTCGACGAAGAATGAGAGGTTCGTGATAAATTGTTGAGTGCTCCGACTTCGCGCAATGCGTGATAATGATATTGTGGCAAAGTTAGTTGTCATACTGTTAATGAACATCTTCTTCTGAGAATATGTAAGGCTAGATAAGCTCCACCTTTTAAGATGGAAGAGGGCCAGATACTCTACGGAGCCTGGTGCGGGGTGGGCGCCTTACTTAGGCTGATGGTACTGATAATGTTATCTACATGGTTCACGACCACGGGATAACCAGTACAGGAAATCTGTGTGGGTAGTGGCCATACGTTGGCGGTTCGATTCCGTCCATCAGTATTCAAAGCACACCTATTTTTGATTAAAGCAACATTCAACGAAAGGAGGAGCACCTACTTACTATGATGTTCTTCTATATGCCTTGATTGTCCGAAATGACGTTAAACTATCTATTTTCACCTTAGGCTAGTCTTGATGGCTGGCCTTTTGTATTATATTCATGAGGTGAAAAAAGTGAAAACTGAGAAAAGATTATTTAAGGCCCTAACGTTTATTAGCGCAGTGGTACTTATTTTTTGTGTATTCTGTTTTGGCTGGACTTTAATTATTGAGCGTAGTGTTGATAATGATTCTTCTTGGGCTGAGGCAATCGGTTCTCTTGCTGCCGTTGTAGTTGCACTTTGGGGGACCATGTGGAACGACATAAAGAGAAAAGAAAAAAGATATGGTGAACTCAGTCATGAAATTAAGCGTTTGAAGAAAATGTATTTTAAATTATCAGCAGCAGAGGGATATGATCCAAAAGAATATTTACAAGAACATCCTAACCTGTCGTATGCAGATACTTGGAGTCAACACTGGCATGATTATATTCTACAACTTATTGAGTTGAAAAATGTTCTTGAAGAAAATGGTGAATATATTCAATCGCTTGATGATTTTATTAAATATATAGAGGACGGGAATACAAAGGCTTTAAACGCTCAACTACAGATTCCGTTATTGCGCTTGCGAATGATATACGAATGGAAAGAAAAGCAATTAAAAAGTATGGAATAGTTATTTTAGGTCAGCTTAACGGCTGGCTTTTTTGTTTGGAGAAATAATGCGAAATACAAAACAGTACGGCTTAGTCAGCAGTTGGCAAGAACATCAAATGCTGATTCGGGCCCAACATACATATGAAAAATTACATAGCAAGCGCAAGCCGGCATATTCTAAGAGTGTGCCGACTTTTAGTTTGGACAACCCTAAACGGAGGTGTGGTGAGATGACATGAAGCTAACGTCAAAACAACGACTGTTTGCGGATGAATACATCAAGAGTGGCAACGCTACTGAAGCCTATATTAAAGCTGGCTACAGCGTTAAAACTAACAGTTCAGCTAAAGCAGCTTCTAGTAGATTGTTAACTAATGTTAACCTTAAAACTTATATTGACGCCAAAATGGCTGAAATCGAATCACACAAGATTGCAGACGCTAAAGAGGTGCTTCAATTTTACACTCGAGTATTACGTGAAGAAGAGACGGAAGAAGTTGCCTTGCCGACTGGTGATGATGTTGTCACCGTTGAGAAGAAACCAAGTTTTAAAGATCGGCTAACAGCTGCTAAGGAATTAATGAAACGTTATCCGTTGAATGATCCATTAGTAGCAGCGCAGTTAAAGAAATTACAAGCAGAAGCTGATACTGCTGAATGGAAGCGTAATGAGCTTACTGGTGATAATGCTAACAACGAAAGCACCACATTGGTTGATGATATTGGAGGGATGAGTGATGACGACCATTAAGTTAAGTCGAATGATTAATCCTCATTTTTACCCATTGTGGCGAACTAATAAGCCTTACATTATCGCTAAGGGTGGACGTGGTAGTTTTAAATCATCAGTAATTAGTATGAAGATGGTAACAATGGTAAAACATTGGACGCAGATTAGTAGACGTGTTAATGCGATTGCGGTACGTGAGAACGCTAGTTACTTACATGATTCGGTTTATAACCAGATTATGTGGGCATTAACCGTGCTGAATTTAAATGACGAGTATAACTATTACAAATCTCCATTGCGGATTGTACATAAACGCACTGGATCCACCTTTTACTTTTACGGTGGCGATGATCCAATGAAACTGAAGTCTAACATTGTGGATAACGTCATTGCGGTTTGGTACGAAGAAGCAGCGAACTTCAAAAGCCAAGATGTCTTTGACCAAGCTAACCCAACATTCATTCGTCAAAAACCATCGTTTATAGATCACGTTACGGTGTTTTACAGCTACAACCCACCGAGGAATCCGTATGACTGGATTAATGAATGGGTGGCGCAACAGGAACAAGATCCAGATTGCTTCGTCGATACCTCAACTTACCTTGACGACAAGTGGGGCTTTACTACTGACCAGCAGTTAGCATTAATCAACCGCTACAAGAAGAACGATCCTGATTATTATCGCTGGTTATACCTTGGCGAAGTTATCGGCTTGGGTACTAACATCTACAACATGGATAACTTCAATCCGCTGGAACACCTGCCAGATGATGATGTCGTCACCAACGTCTTCTACTCAGTTGATACCGGACACGAAGTATCTGCTACTACCTGTGGTGCGTACGGCGTGACTAAGAAGGGGAACGTTATCTTGTTGGACACCTATTATTACAGTCCGCAGGGAAAGACCCACAAGAAGCCGCCTAGCGTACTTTCTAAGGACTTAAAGCACTTCATCGATAAAGTTACCGATTGGATAGGAAAACGCCCCACAAACATGACTATTGACTCTGCTGAAGGGGCATTAGACAACCAGTTCTACAATGACTTTGGAGTTCACTGGCATAAAGTAAATAAGCTGAAAAAGGTAGACATGATTGACCGTGTGCAGGATTTGCTAGCACAGGGTCGTTTTTATTACCTGAAACGTCCGGAGAACGACATCTTCATTGCTGAACATCAGAAGTACCAGTGGGACGAGAACACGTTGCAAAGTGATGATCCCAAAGTCATCAAGGAAGATGACCATACCTGCGATATGCTCCAGTATTTTGTGCGTGATAATGAACGATTCCTTGGCTTGAAGTGGTAGGAGGTGAGTACATGGGCTTCTTAACAACATTACGGAATATCTTTCGGAAAGGGGGTGCCAAAATCGGCATGGTGAAAAGCTTAGTTAGAATTACCGATGACGACCGGGTTGCAATTGACCAGAACGAGTACGACCGCATTCAGATGGCAAAGTCTTACTACCGTGATGACTTGCCTAACATCTGGTTCCGCAACTCTTATGGTGAACGCCGGCAACGGCCAATGAGCACCCTTAATGTGACCAAACTAGCGTCGAAGCGGCTAGCCTCCATCATCTTTAATGAGCAATGCGAAGTTTCCCTTGAGGACCCAGGGCTAGATAAGTTCATCAAGCAGGTCATCGAGGATAACCATTTCAACTTGCAATTTGAACAACACCTAGAAACTGGCGTGGCACTAGGCGGCTTAGCAGCTCGCCCTTATGTTGATGACCAGAACAACATCCGAATTGCCTGGGCTAATGCGGACCAGTTTTATCCGTTGCATACCAACACTGACAACATCAGTGAGTGCGTGTTTGCGTCCCGCTCAACCAGAATCGAGAATAAGCAAACCGCCTATTACACCTTGTTGGAGTTCCACCAATGGAACGGGCCGGATAAGTACACCATCACTAACGAGCTATACCGTTCTACGCAACGGCAAGTTGTTGGTGAACAGGTACCGTTAGAAACTATATATCCTAACATGCAGGAGTTCGTTCAGTTTAACGGCATTATTAAAAAGCCACTATTTGCCTATTTTAAGACCCCTGGTGCTAACAACCGCGATCTGGACAGTCCGCTGGGGATGGGGATCGTAGATAATTCCCGCCACGTGATTGACGCCATCAACCATACCCATGACGCTTTCGTTCATGAAATCAAGATGGGCAAGCGGCGGATTGCGGTACCTGCTGAAATGCTGCGGCCCGGTTCTGCGTTTGGTAATACCGACACAGATGACCCTCATCCTCGCATGTTTGATTCTGACATGGACGTCTATGAACAGTTCTATGGTACGGAAGATATGAAAATTACTGATCTCACCAGTGACATTCGGGCGCAGCAGTACAAGGAATCAATCGACTACTTCCTCCGTGAATTTGAAGAGCAGACTGGTTTTTCTGCTGGAACGTTTTCCTTTGATGGTCAGGGTGTCAAAACAGCAACCGAGGTGGTCAGCGAGAATAGTACGACCTATCAAACTCGGTCTAGCTATCTGACGCAGGTTGAATTGTTCCTCAACCAGCTTGTTACCGCCATCTTGGAAGTCGCCAGCACACCAGAGTTCTTTGATGACGGACAAGCTCGTTGCAAGTTCAATGCTGATGATGACTTAAAGCTGGCTGTCCACTTCGACGATGGTGTGTTTATTGATAAGGACAAACAGCGCTCTGATGAGTTAGCGTTGGTGTCAGCTGGGGTTATGCCAAAGAGAGAATACCTGATTCGTAACTTTGGCTTGAGCGAGCAGGAAGCTGATCAATGGCTGAGCGAAGTGCAGGATGAGCAACCACAATTCGCCCCAAGTAGCTTTGAAGATTCTAGTGGGCCCGATGGTGATGATGACGTAGGAGCTGATTAATCATGGGAGCACGGGAACGCTTTGAGCAACATGGGCAGCAAATAGTCGATGCTTATTCAGCATTGCAAGACCAGATTTTTGAAGTAATCATCAATACCCTCAAAGATGGTGATTACCGCCACGTCGACAAAGGGGATGTCGTTCTTTGGCAGGCTGAACAGTTACAAAAGCTCGGCCAGCTTAACCAAGAAACCATGCAGTTGATGGCGAATGCCGATGGCCTATCTAAGGCGGCAATAGTTGACCTGGTTAAATTCAACGGCTTACAAGTGCAGGATGAAGTTGATAATGAAATCCAATCACTGACCAATGAGCCAGCACCTGTCAGCAATGATGTTCAGTTGCTATTGAATGGAATCGTTAGCCAAACTTGGGATGACTTGCAAAATAACATTAACGAATCCCTGGTAACGCGGAATTATGGAGCTTCGGCGGTTTCACATGTTTATCGACGGATATTAACGGAATCGACTGCCGCTACTGTGTCGGGGCTACTTACCCATCAGGACGCAGTTGAAGCTGCTGTTTACCGAGCAGTTGATCGTGGCTTGCCTACGAAACTAGTTGATAAGGCGGGCCGTAACTGGAGCCTGGAGGGTTATGCACGGGCAGTGGTTAATACAACAGTTAATCACACCTATAATGCTGTACGTCTCCAACGGATGAAAGACTTTGGGATGCACTTAGCACTAATGAGCAGCCACCCCAACAGTCGGCCTGCCTGTGCCTGGATCCAGGGGCACGTGGTTAACTTGGTCCCACCGGAAAGCCCTGATTATAACGACAAGTACGATAGCATTTTCAATCACGGTTATGGAACACCAGCGGGGACCCAGGGGGTTAACTGCCGACACCATCTGTTCCCGTTTGTTCCTGGGGTAAGTATTAACCATCAACCTCAGTATGATCCAGAAGAGGCCATCAAAAATGGTAAATTGGTTCAGCAACAGCGGGCCAGAGAACGAGCCATCAGAGCCGCTAAGCACCGTCTGCGAGCTGCCGAAGAGCTTGGTGATGTCGAGATGGTTAACCAAACGCAAACACTTCTGCGGGCACGCCAGGGAAAACTGCGGGAGTTCATTAAAGACACAAATACTGGTCATAAAGTGCCGATACTGACACGGGATTATTCTCGGGAAAAGGCGTTGGGCCCACACGATAGTCAGGTTAACTATATTAATCGACACCGTGCAAAGGAATTAGCACGATTAAAAAAAGCTTACGGTTCACATGGCTTTCCAAAAACGCCCCAGGAATACCAACATTTGCTGTATAATAAGAGCACAGGACAGGCGATGCACGCTTATGTCCAAGCTCGGAAGCAGCACACGGTGGAACCTGTTGTTAAGTATACGGATTACATTCATACCAAAAAGCGTCTTGATAAAGAGGTAGTTGGTATGACAACTTCAACTGGTCAAGTGATTAAGTCGTATTCCGACCACACATTTGACCGCATTTTTGGAGTTCGTAAGGATCCACATAGCAAGCTACGAATTGGTGTTTCAATTGATGATATGAAAGCTATGCTTCACTCTGATAGAACTAAGTATAGTGATAAGCGACATACTACTAAATACAAAACTAAACAGGGGTATGTTGTTGTGAATGATAAGGGATCCATAATAACCGTAGTTCCTCGGAGGTGATTACGCATGAGACCGCTAATTTTCAAAAAGGCTGACTATTTATTTATAAAAGAAAGATTTCCAGACTTTTATAAATTACTGAGTAAAAAAGCCAAACTAATCAATGGAGAATATCAAATTCCACTAGCCGATATGGATGAATATGATATTTACTTCGATGCCTGTGGTGATGAACTCATGGAGGCATTGACACCGGACAATTCTGAGTTGAGTAAAGATGGCTTACGTCTTGAAGCCGCCTGGGATTATGCTGATAGTAAATGATTTGCACTAGCAATTAGCTGGTGCTTTTTTAGTGCGAATTATTCGACCCGGACACGTCGTAAAACTGTCTTTTTGTTATGCAATCAATTCTCGGAGTTCGTAACTCCGTTAACAACTAACGTAAAGGAGCGAGTGCAATGAAACGTGAAGATTTAAAGGAACTCGGTTTGAACGATGACCAGATTGCTTCTGTGATGACAGCTTACGGTAAAGAAGTCAACCCGCTTAAAGAGCAGGTGGATAGCTTAACCAGCGAGCGGGACAGTCTAAAACAGCAGATTACCGACCGTGATGGTCAGCTTGATGATCTGCGCAAGAATGCCGGAAAGAACGAGGAGCTCGAAGCCAAAATCAAGCAGTTGCAAGAAGATAATAAGGCTACCGCTACTCAGTACCAAAATGACCTTGCGGCTAAAGAAAAGAGCTTCAAGATTGAGGGCGCGTTACGGGACGCCAAAGCCAAGAACGTGAAGGCCGTAATTTCTTTAATCGACACTGATAAGGTTAGCGTGAAGAAAGATGGGACGCTCGATGGCCTGACTGACCAGCTTGATGCCGTCAAGAAGTCCGATGGTTATCTGTTTGACACGGCTGAACCACAGAACCGTATCAACATCGGCGGTAACTTCGGCAATGACGACAATACGAACACTGGTAAGGATGACATCGCTTCTCATATTGCTGCGCGCTTTGCAAAGTCAGGAGAATAAAAGGAGGAATAATCAATGACCATTGCATTAGATCAAAAAGACTTAAATACGATTGATGAAGAATTCGCCGCTGATTCTAAGATTTGGCAGCCATTAACTGGTGGGGCCAAGTCAATTACAGCTGCGGACTTCACCGGCGTTCACACCGTCCGGGTAAATAAGATGTCCGGCTTCGTTGAAGCAGAAACGTACCACCGGAATGGTGATAATGCCCGTCACAACGTGAACGTAGAAAAGGAATCATTTGAACTGACCCAAGAAGACTGGATTGGTTACGACCTTGATCAACTGGATATGGATGAAAATGGCGCCTACCAAGTCGCTAACGTGGTCCGTGAACACCAACGGCTAATTACGGTCCCACACCGTGATAAGTTCGCAGCTCAAAAGTTGTATGACACGGCTAAGGCTGGTGGGAAGCTGGTAACTGACGCCATTGATGCCAAGAATGCTTTAGCTGCTTACGATGACCTTGAACAGTACATGACCGATAATGAAATTCCAGGTGGCTATGTAATCTTTGCCTCGTCTGGATTCTACCGGGCGTTGAAGAATGCTGACGGAGTGACTAAGAACTTCTCTACGAACACCCAACAAATTAATGGGATTGATCGGCGTGTTGGTCAACTCGATGGTGGGGTGCCAATCTTGACGGTCCCAAAGGCTCGTCTGCAAGGTTTGAGCGTTACCGACACGGTCAACTTTATGGCTGTGCCGCTGTACGCTGTTGCACCAATTGTTAAGTACGATACAGTCGATGTGCTTGATGCCTCAACCGACCGCTCTGGCTACCGGACGACCATCAAGGGCTTGTCCTACTATGACATCTTGGTATTTGACAACGCCAAGAAGGCCATCTATGTTGCGGCCTCCCCAAAAGCGTAGCCCCGCAGGTTAGCCCAAGCGGGGAATTTGACCCGAGCGGAACTGTTAAGCCAACCGAAGCCCAGACAGTAGACCAGATCAAGGCTTACATGGATAAGCATGGTTTGGCCTATACATCGACAATGAGTAAGGCTGACTTGCTAAAAGCGGTGAACGGTGGTGAATAGCAGTGGCATTTCCTGTACATTTAACCTTTAGTGAATACACCGATTTCGGATATTCTGAATTCAAAGGCGTTGATGGGTTTAGCACGATTGAGAAGCAGGCTCAGCGGGCGGTAGATAGTGCGATTGACTATTACTACAACGACCGTGATATTAGCCAAGATAAGAACGCCAAGCGAGTAGACGCCTACAAAATGGCAATCTGTGAGCAGATTGACTTTATCAAAGCTACTGGGATTAGTTCATCGTACGAAAATGGCGATGACTTTAATTCGATTTCAGTAGGCCGCTTGTCGCTGCAACCAACTAACCACGTGTCACAAGACAGCATGGTTAACGGAGTATGTAAGGAAGCGTACCGGCTATTAGCACACTACGGACTGTTATATCGTGGACGGGGGAGTGATTGGTATGTTGCCACGCATTCCTAAACGTCTTTGCAATCAGACTATTACCTTACGGATAGCTGATGGCAAAGAAGATGACTACGGCCACCAAGAAACACATGAGGTTCAGGTTAACCATGCCTTGGTTCAGCCACAGACAATATACGCTGGTTCAAATAACAACCGGACAATCACGGCTAATGCCATTGTGTATTTGTTTGCCGGCATTACCGAGCCGTTACCCAAGATTACGCCTGACTGGGTCGGCACTCACCTTAATTTTGAGGGCCGCGACTATACAATTACTAATGTGGTGGATAACCGTGAACCGTATAGCAACCAAGTGTATTCCTACGAATTGGAGGTGCTGTGATGAGCGTTCGTGTCAATGTAACTAGCTGCTTAGATAGGGCTTTAAGTGCTCAAACGCTAGACCGGGCCCGATATGTCCTGGCTAATCAGGCATTGGCCGATATGGATCAATTCGTTCCGTTTCGCCAAGGCCATCTATCAGCGTCGGGGCACTTAGACGCTAGGCATAATATCGTCTACAACACCCCATATGCTCGGGCTCAGTTTTATGGCTTTATTACAAACTACAAAACGGGCCAACAATCACGAATCCGCAATTACACAGTTTCTGAGCACCCGCAGGCTTCTCGCCGTTGGGAGCTGCGAGCACAATCCTTATATGGTGACGAATGGGCTGGCAAGGTTAGAGACCAGCTATTGGAGGGTAAGTAATGGACTTAAAAGAACGTGTTAAAGACGCCGTCAACACTCTCCAATTACCGGTCACTTGCCGGCTAGGATACCTTGATGGCAAGCATGACCCAGATTTGCGCTTACAAGTGCTACCTGGTTCAAACGTCATTGAGCGTGATTATGCTGGAAACAAAACAGAAGAATACATTATGGAAGTAATCATGCGTGGCGCTAATGAGTTGGAAATTAACCAGGTGTTAGCTAAGGTGGCAGATTACCTCTGCGATAATGATTTTCGGGTCGTCAGCCATGACGGCTCTTTTGTTTACAGTGGATTAGACGTCGCTTCATTCCCGCACCCGATCATGGCGGATACGACGGGCGAAGTGACCTATGTATTTGATTTCAAAATTACTGTTGATACTTTTACGAAAGAAGGATGATTTAAATGGCAGATGAAAATGTTGTAACGACTGGTGCTGGTGGCTTAACGCCACAAGAAGCGCCTACTAAGATTGGCAAGTTCTTATTGAACTGGCAAAACAAGATTGAAATTGCCACCGATGACGAGACTGATATTACCAAGGCTACTACTGCTCGGTGGGCACGGCTGGCAGCGGGTATTAACAACTTGACCCCTGCCGAAAACGATACGACTGCCAACGATGAATACTACGATGGTGAAGGCTTCGGTACTTCCGATGTTACGTCCAAGCGGTACCAATTCACCATTGCGGGTCATCGGGTATACGGTGACGACGCACAAGACTACATTGCTTCCAAGATGTTGGAAATCGGGGACAAGTTAAAGACCTTGCTACGGGTTACTTTTGCAGATGGTTCCCAGGTCTATGGTGTGGTTACTCTGACCAACATCGTGCCTGCTGGTGGTCAGCCAGGGGCTAAGCAAACCTTCAGCGTTGTCTGTGTTTTCAATGGCAAACCGAAGTTTGTACCCGCAGCTACTAAGTAATTAACCAATAACAGAGACGAGTAACGTGAGACGATTGGAGGAATAGAAATGACCGTAATTAATTTAAACCTGGATAAAAAGTTCGATAACGTCAAATTGAACCGCGAGGTGGTAGCTGGTGGCAAGACCTATCACCTAGTATTCAATGATGAAATGTACCAGAAGATTGCCGACCTACAAATTGCGGAAGCTAGTTTGCTGGACCAGCTTGATAAACGCAAAGAAGAGTTTGTTAACAAGATGAACGTCACTCAGCGACAGGAATTCATGCGGGATTCATTGGACAAGGCGTTAAAAAACCTTGAAGAGTCCCTGGATAAGATTCTTGGCAAGGACGAAGGTCAGCGGCTATATAAGTATTACGGCGAATCAACTTATTTACTTGGTCGTGTCGCCGAAGAATTAATCAAACTCAATGACCAGATTAACGGTGATCAAGAGCTTAATTATGAGCGGAAGAAGCAGGCAGTCCGTGACCACTACACTAAGGGTCATGGCAAGAAGCGGGGCTAATAATGCTTTCGTTGAGCGAGCCGCTGGGCAATGAATTTGAATATGATAACAAGGTTTACCATATCGATCTGGCATTCGACACGGTTCTGCGTTTTTATGAAATGCTTGATGACCAGCGGTTAGATGATCCGGAGAAGATTGCGACTGCCTTTGAAATGTTCTTCAATCAACCGGTCAAGGACGCTAATTTTGCGGTAACGGCCTTTGAGCAAATTACTAAGTACATTTCGATGAAACCGTATGGGAATGATGACGAGGAGGAAGACCAACAAGGTATGGCACGGGATCCTCGCCGACTATACTCATTCAAGCAAGATGCGGAAGCTATTTTCGCCAGTTTTTATGAGCAATACGGAATTAACTTAGTCCATGAACAGGGGAAGCTGCATTGGGACGAATTTAAGGCGCTATTTCAGGGACTAGGTCCTAATACTTACTTCCAGCGAATCATTGATATTCGGACCAAGGATACTAAGGACCTGGAAGGAGAACAGCTGTCCAAAGTCATTCAAGCACAGCAGTTCTATGAGCTGGATGTCAATAAATCCCAGGCCGCTAAGGAGGAACAATTCGCCAACTTTGGTGAAATCCTGAAGAATTGGGCACAGTAATAACGGAAAGGGGGGATAAACGTGGCAGACGGAACCGTCAATATTGATGTGATCCTTAACAGTCAGCAAGCCAAGGGTAACGTCAAAGAACTCGACGAACTCTTAAAGAACGTTGGTCAAGGAGCTGGTGACCAGGCCGAAAAGAGCCTCAAGGATAGCACGAATAAAGCAGTTGAAGATACTAAAAGTGCTCACCAAAAAATTGATGATGAGTTCAAAAAGCCTGTTAAAACTAAACTAGATGCTGATACCGAAGGGGCAACTGAGAAAGCTAAAGTCCTACGTTCCCTTTACGTTAAAATCCCCAGGGACGTCCGAACCAAATTAATTGCTGACGCCAAAGAAGCTGGAATTACTAATTTCGGGAAACTTTTGCGGAAGATTCCCAAAGAGCAACGAACAGAATTAATTGCCAAAGCTCAAAGGGGAGAAGTAATTAATTATGAAGAGCTGCTACGGAAGATACCTGCTCGCATAGTTACCGAAGCTAAATTAAATGATCATGCTTCTTTGCCACTAAAGCAAATTCAAGCAGAGGCTCGGGAAACCGGTCATTATTTTAGCCGTCTACACGATATAGTTGCCGGAACCTTTGTTGGCGGCCTGATGGTTAACGGGATTACTGCTGTGAAGAATGGCCTAATCGGTGCCGCCAAAGCCGGGATGGAATATAACGTTCAACAAGACCGGATGAAAACGGTCTGGAAATCATTGACAACAGAAGCTCCCCAAGACGGGGATAAGCTGATTAGCTATATTAATAGTATGGCCCAGCATTCCATCTATGCTTCTGACACCATTGATAAGATGGCCCAGTCGTTCTACCACGTTCACTCTAGCGTTAAGGAAACCGAAGATTGGACAAATGGATTCATTCGATTAGGTTCTACCCTCCACATGACCAATGACCAGCTGGCCGAAGCTGGGGAACAATTTGCCAAGATTGTTGCCGGTGGTAAAGCCAACGCCGAAGATATGTCGGTCATGATTAACCGGTTCCCAATGTTCGGGGAAGCCTTACAAAAGGTAACCGGGAAGTCAATGCAGCAGCTTTACGAAATGTCTGCTCAGGGTAAACTGACTGCCAAGGACTTCACCGAAGCCCTCGACTACTTGAGTAATAAGTACAAAGGTTCCACTGAGAAAGCCATGACCTCCTTTACCGGAATGTCAATGTACATCAAGTCTCGGTGGCAAGTCCTTTGGGGCGAAGTCACCTCACAAGGATTTAAAGGTAGCAAAAAGTTAGCTGAAGATATGCGTGATATTTTGTCTGACAAAATGATCGCTAAATATGCTGGGTTATTAAGTGACGCCTTGGGTACAATTCTAAAAGGTATCATGGCTGTCCTTGATTACGTGGGCAAGCATAAAGACACTATCGTGGACGTACTTGGTAATCTAGGTCAAATTATCGGCATTATTGGAGGAACAATCTGGGACACTTTCGCAGGAATCCTCCATGATATTGCTAGTGCCTTTGGCTTAACCAGTGATCGCAGTAAGGGTGCTCACGGCGCCCTTGAAGATTTTGATAGTATCCTGAAAGCAATTCTAAAACATAAGGGAGCAATCAAAGCCTTTACAGAAGTCTTTCTAGCAATGTTTGTTGCTAAGAAAATTTACGATACTGTTGATGCTTTAATCGCCTTTTACGGTATTTTGAAAACTATCGCTGGCCTTCGGGGAATTGGCGGTGTAATGAAAGGAATCGGCGCCGGCGCTCGTGGAGAGTCTTTGGCAACAAGCGCAGAAGAAATTGGTGCTGGTGGCTTAGAAGCAACCAAGGCTACTAGGACCGGGCGAGTGTTCGGTCGTGGTGTCGACCACCTATTCGGAATTACCAAGGCTCGTCAGGCAGTGGCCGGCCCGGCTTCCGTGATGGAAAATGGTGCTGGTAAGGCTGCTATCCGGGCAAGCGAACGTGGGATTATCCGCAGAACCGCTTCCCGCATTCCGGTATTTGGGTCACTAATTGCTGGTGGAACGGAATTAATCGGTATGAACCGCCGTAACCGCAATGAGAAAATTGGTCGAGCCGCTGGGGCTACAGGCGGAACAGCCGCTGGTGGTGTTACCGGTGCTTGGATTGGTGGAGCGATTGGCTCCATCGTTCCTGGCGCCGGGACCGCAGTTGGTGCTGGTGTTGGTAGTTTGATTGGGTCCACTGTCGGTGGTGCCTTGGGTGCCAAGGGCGGCGGAGCAATCGGCAAGAACTTCAACAAGATTAAGCAACAAGCCGCCAAAGCGATGGGTTCACTTAAATCCTCATTGGCTAGGGCGACACGAGGAATTGGACGGCCGATTGAGCAAGCCTTTTCTAGTATGGGGAAGCGCCTTGGCAAAGTCTGGTCAAACATCACTAAGCCGATTGCTCGTGTCTTTAACGGCTTAAAGAAAACCTTGGCAATCGCTGCCAAGGGAATTGGCCTCGTGGTCCTTGCACCATTCGTCTTGCTAACTGGGGCCATTATTAAAACCTGGCAAAAGATTTCCAAGCCGATTAGTCGTGTCTTAAAGACAGTCTCCAAGATAATTGGTAGCGCCTGGAAGGCTATTACTAAGTCCACCAGTAAGGCTTGGAATGGTTTAACCAGGACCGTCACGAAAGCCTTTGATAAGATCAAAAAGCCAATTCAGCGGTCTTTGAAAGTTACTGGCAAGCTCATTCAAACTGCTTGGCGCACGATTAGCCGGACAACTTCTAAAGTATGGAACTCTTTAGCCAAGGTAGTTATCAAGGCGGTCCAAGCACTATACAAGCCGATTTCACGAATCTTTAATAATATTGCCAGAACGGTGAGTCGGGTATGGAATACTGTTTCTCGTTCTACCTCGAAGGTCTGGGATAGTATCGAAAGGATTATCAGCAAGACCCTCGGTTCTGTTTGGAAATTCGTCAAAGATAAGTTTGATGACATGAAGGACGCTATTGATGACGCCATGAACGGTATTAAAAGAATCTGGGACAGTATCTGGGATGCTATTTCAGACAAAGTTAAAGGTGTCTGGGACACCATCAAGGGTGTTGTCACCGACGGAATTAATGCAATTGGTGGCTTTTGGAATACCGGTGCTAGTGGGCTGGAAAAAGTAGCTGGTTTCTTTGGCGCCAAAGTCAACATTCCACGAATGAAGAAGCTGGCTAACGGTACTGGTGGTCGGCAAGGTGAACATATGCTAGCAATGGTCAACGATCAAGAAGGACCGCTGTACCGTGAAGCTATTTTTCGGAATACTGGTCAGATTGAAGTGCCGGAGGGCCGAAACGTTATTACGCACCTGCAACCAGGAGAAGCGGTTATGCCAGCCAAGGAAACTGCCAAGTTGTTGGGCATTCCAAGGTATGAAGGTGGATTCGGCGACTGGTTCGGTAAGGCGCTATCCTACGCTAGTTCCAAGATTGGCAACCTGGAAGATATGATTGATGACAAGCTGGACGCCATCGAAGACGCTTTAAAGGACCCACTTGGTACCTTAATCAAGATTTACACGCATGGAACTAACGCTGCCAAGTCAATGTGGCATGACATTGCCGATGACGGGGCTCGGAATAAGATTCCCCACTATGCCGAACAGTGGTTCAAGAACCTGCTACAAAAGCAGGAAGAGAAACTGGACGAAATTGGTGGCAACGGACCAATCAGCGCTTCACTGATTCGGCGGGCTGCTCATAAGATGAAAGTTGATTTATCTGCTGGTGATATTCAGAAGATTATGAATGTCATTATGCACGAATCACGAGGCCAGGCTAACGCCATTAACAATTGGGATAGCAACGCGAAAGCAGGAACGCCTTCCAAAGGTATTTTGCAATTTATTGACCCGACGTTTAGAACTTATGCCATGCCTGGTCATACCAACATCTGGAGCCCCTATGACCAATTACTTGCCATGTTTAATGACTCAACTTGGCGTTCAGATTTACACACAGGTGGCTGGGGTCCAACTGGTGGCCGGCGTTTTGCTAATGGTGGCTGGACAGATAAACCGGGCGTCTTTGGTGAAGTACCGGGTGAGCCTGAGGTGGCAATTAACCCGCGTCGGGCAAGCGCTGAACAGCACATTGCTGAAGTAATTCAAGCAAGAGCGCAGGTTAACCCTAATGGCCTCGCAGGTAGTCTGCAGCAAACTATCAGTGCTGCTAGACAGGGGGCTGCTAACTTCATTCCCGTCTTTGCTGGAAATAATACTGGAAAGACTTCTAGTTCATCTACTGCCCGTCCGGCTTCCGGTGACACTAACCTGAACCTGACGATGCAGCTCGATGGAACCACACTTGGAAGGTTGCTATATCCTCACATCAAGTCAAACATGGCACAAGAAAGAATTATTCACGGCAACGGCGGAGCAATCCCAGTTGGCCGTGCATTACCAGTAGGAGGTGGTTTCTAGTGTCGACTATTATTGTGAAGCACCTTGATGGAACCACTTACGACTTAGATGCTTTGGGATTCCATGTTAAAAAATTCGACATTCCGATGAATAACTACAACCTGTCATATCAGCAACTTGGTAAGTATGGAGCTTTGCTGACAGACGTTCAGCAACAGCAGCTGACCATTCCATTAACGTTGGACATTACCGCTAAGGACCTGGCAGACTACAATTTACAAGTATATAAACTCCGGCGAATCTTTCAGAGCGATGAGGACTTCTATGTTTGGAACAGTATTATTCCTTACCTACGATGGAAGTGCCGTGCCGAAGCAGTAACGCCCACCCAGAATGGCAACTTCTGGCGGGCAACGGACGTGGCAATTAATTTAGATGTTCCAAGCGGTTATGCTGAAACCGTAGCCACTACGCAGAACCCGGTTAACTTTAACAACGGGCAGTGGGGGTTCGGTGAAGGAATTCCTGATACTCAGTTGAAGTACACCTACACGACTAATGATTTTAGTTTCTGGAACCTGGGAATCATTCCGCTAAATGCGGACGAACGACCAGTGCAGATAACCTTTAAAGGAGACGCACCGAATGGCTTTACTCTTACTAACCAGACAACTAAGAAGTCAATGAAGATTACGCGAGCTGTATCAAAGAACGATACTGTGGTGATTAATGGATTAATTCCTAGCTTTAATGGGACTGCCTCTTATAAGGATTGTGATCATGGCTATCTGGACTTTGCGGTAGGTGAAAATAAACTGCACATTGATGGTGCCTCTAACTTTGAATTGAAGTTTGATACACGGTTTTACTTCTAGGAGGGTGATTACTTGTCAGAGTTCTACAAGATTGCAATGAAGAATTACAACAATGATGAAACGGTAATTACTGCCTACGGAGTGGCTTTGACAGAAACGCTGAATAGCTTTTCTACCGTTGCTTTTAATTTCAATGCCCTTGGGGATAACAAGGTAGCAGAAGACTTATTGGGCCCGCGCACCTTGTTTACGCTTGAGAACGGTCAGACATTCAGGTTAACCACCTCGAATCCCACGCCAAACAGTCGTTATCGTCAGTATGCCATTACGGCAACGCACGTTGGACACGACCTTAACGATTACTACATTAAGGACACCATTAACGGTCAGCAGTCCATGCAAGCCTGTCTGGACTTCCTGACCAAGAACACACCATTCAAATACCAGCTTGATAGTCAATTTGACAATCATGACTTTGGTGACAGTAGCATTGGTGATGGGCATGGCGATGACGTTTTATCAGCAATTGCCGAAGCCTTCGCTTGTGAGTGGTGGTTTGATAATTACACGCTCCACATTGCGAAGAAAATTGGTAAAGACGATGCCTTCGTGTTCGTTGACCGGGTTAATACTTCACACATTTCCTGGAATGAAGATTATTCGGACTTCCGAACGGCCATCCATGGAACGGGAAAGCCGATTGAACAGAATAATGATAGTGGCGGTGGCAGTGGTGGCGACCTTGAAGCCTTTGCCAGGTCGTTCGTTGGTAAAGTTCCTTACGTTTGGGGTGGGTGTACACCATCAGGCTGGGATTGTTCCGGTTTCGTTAGCTACCTGCTTGACCACTTTGGGGTTAACGTTGGCCCTCATATGACACTTGGCCTATCGCAGTTGGGCCCGATGGTTGGCCCGCCATACCAAACAGGCGACCTGCTTTTCTGGGGCCCACAGGGGGCTTGGCATCACACTTCAATTGCCGTTAGTAATGGCTACCGTGTTGGGGCTGATAACTATACTGACGGTACAGTCTATCGTCCCATTGATAGCTGGCCGCCAACATTCGGTGTGCGCGTCCCAGCGATTGCGGCTCTAGTTAAGAGCGGCAACAACTCATCTACCGATGACAATGGGGACGATTCAGGAGACAGTAATACCGATACAGCTGACCAGCCTGAACAGTATACCTGTGAAGCTGACTACTTTAGTCCCTGGGCTGATAAGCCAGGAATTGGCAAGATCTGGGCTGACGACTTTAGCAGTGACACCATTACTGATGAAAAGGCGCTGAAGGAAGCAATGAAGGCACAACTTCATGATTATCCTGACGTTGAATACACGGTCGATTGGATTAGTTTCAAACAAAACGCGAGCGGCATGATTAACGAAGTAAAGGTTGGCGATAACGGCTGGTTACGGGACCGCTTGGGTACTGACGTGAATGTGCGCATTCAAAGCTATACTAGGTACTTGGATAGTGCGGATGCTTCAAGCAATGATTCGATAACTTTTGGGAATAAGATTTTCGACAGTACGCTTTACGACACCCGACAAAACCAAGCCAACGATACTCGGCAGCAGCTGGAGCGATTGCAAGAGCAGGTTAACAATAATTCAAATATTGGATTTACAATCCCAACGATGAACGGGGAGGAGGTGCAACGCCTTGACAGTTTCTTCAAGCAATAATGAGGTTCGTAGGCTAATTGCGATGGACCAAGGAATTGATAGTGAACTAGGAATTGTCGGTCTAGGTTACTCACCTGACAATGGCTTGCATTTCTTCGTTACGAATACCATCAAGGGTCGAGTTTTCCGCCAAGAAGATGCTGATCGATTGTGGCCGTTTATGAAAGGCTTCGTTAGTAGACAGATAAAGGAATCGCTGGTAGTTACCTGGGACGCTATCAAGGGAAAGCCAAATGTGGCCCTCAAGAGTGACTTGCCGAACTTATCCGAGTATGCACTCAAGGAGGACATCCCTGCACCAGTTGACCTGTCAGGGTACGCTAAAACTGATGCAGTCGATGCTGCCAAAGCAACCGCTGAGAGTGCACTAAGTAATGCAGAAAAGGCACAATCAACAGCGGACGCTAATACCAAGGCCCTAGCTAACAAGATTGACCGGAACGAACTGCCAGTTATACCAACTGACCTAGTCCACACTGCTGAAATGGAGCAGGTCAAAGCCGAGGTTAGTCAAAATAAGCAGTTGGCTAATCAAGCAGTGGCTATTGCAAATTCTGTAAAGGCCACTATCGATACAGCTAATCTTCACCAAGTCAAAAAGCCTTCTGAGTATTCAGAGGGCTTTTCTTATGAAGTGAAGGCGCTGTCTGACCTAGGCATTGACTTGTCTAAGTACGATACGTCAGTGCAGAACGGCTGGATTGGTCTTGTAAAGTCGGTTCAGGTTTTGATATTTAGCTCAGTATACGTGACACAAACGGTGCGGGTCCTGGGCTCTTATCGGCCCACCACCTTTATCCGCAATGGCAGAGGCGATAGTTGGTACCCTTGGGAGTTGATAACAACATGGTAATGCAAATGTGGGATGGCTTGCCCCACACATTTAAGCAAGTCTGGCTTGGTAACTTAACTGAGTTTCAAAAAGCAATCAACGGATATATGGACTGGATGAACGTTGACATCGGTCTATACAATGCTTTGTCATTAAACATCGACTTGACGCTACCGGATTATTTTGGCCGTGACCGGCGGAATAAAATCCTGGAGCAGATGAAGGATATTCGAATGTTTCTTATAGGCGTTGAAAAAATGCTAAATGCTTCAAGTTACCAAGAGTATGACGACGAAGGTAATATGGTTCCTTATCGAATGGCAATTAAAGCACTGGATGTTCCGCTGACCAATGATGCCAAGAACTACAATGCGCTATTCAAGGAACTAGAACATGATTTGAGTGTCCTAAGTGAATTCAAGGACGCTAATGCAAGTGATTAGAAAGGAGTGAGAACGTGGCAAACAATGTATTAAGTACCCCATATATTGACTTGGACTTATTCCGGTGGCAACAAGAAGAAGTTGATATCACCAGCCAATTCAAGGGTCATGTGGGGGATGTCGACGAGCCGATTCGGCTGCGGCTCCTCTGGGACGGTTTACCATTCGATGTTCGTGGCGCCAAGATTATGTATGGTGGTTCTGATCCCAATGCACAAACCCACTCGCATTGGGCATTCCCACGCAAGGAAGCTAAGCAGGATAACTTGCAGCAGGGACGGTTCACCTTATATCTTGACCGCTATACATTCAAACATCCTGGCAAATGGGACCAGTTCTATTTCAAGGTTATTAAAGGCGATGGTGATGACCAACAAGTAATTTCCACTGTCAATGTCAAGATGTACGTTATCGAGGATGTTGCGTTAATGCACATCGGTGAAGATAGCAAAGGATACTGGCAGGATATGGTTGACCTGGTCAACAAGTTCAAGTCTAAGGAAGAAGAACTTGAGCAGCAAATTCAGGAATTGAGCGACCAAAAGCAGGCCTCTATTAACCAAAAAGCTGCGGCTATTATTAGCCAGCTAGAAGACCTGCGTGATAAGTGTCACCAGGAAATCAAAGACGCCATTGCGGAAATCGACGATCCAAAAACAGGCCTGATGGCTCGTTACGAAACATTGAACATGATGGCCAAACAGATTCAGGAAACGCTGAAACTGGCTCAATTCCATGACCGCATTTTCCAGTATGAAAACGTCGAAAAGATGAAGGCGGCCATTTTGCCACTACCTGGTGACCTGGTGGTTACCCAAGGCTGGGAAGCCCGTGACGATGCTCGCGGCGGCTTCTGGCGGATTCGGGTCAAGCGTGATAATGAGACGGCCAACGGTACGACAACCATTGAGCTTGGTACTGGTTATATTGCAGAGCGGGACTTCGGCATTGTGCAAGATATGGCCCCAATCCACATGGGAACGGTGACCTATGAAGCTAAAGCGGACGCTGACGGCTTCGTGGATTTAATGCCGCCCGTGCATATGTATGTATCAAAGTACGGGGCCGGAATTGCCCAAGTCGATGTCGACATTGCCGGTGGTTCGGCAGTTAGTGAAGTCAAGGTGCAACCAGTCTTTGATGGGAGCAAGTGTGAAATCTACATTTCGCCAGCCGATATTCGGTTTAGAATGCCGGACATCAATCTGGAAACGCCTAGCTCTGCCGAGTGCGACGGGCCAAATGTGTACGTGGTATCAAACATCTATACATTGACCCTATCGCTCAAAGGTGCTAAGGCTACCAGCTTCACGATTGATAAGGATTTCATTACGGAGTACCGGGACTTAATGACAAATTTATAGGAGGTATAAAGAATGGCAGACATTCAAAATGTTGCTCACGGCGAATCGCTGTGGGACAACAAAGTAAACCACAACTTTGCGGAACTTAATGCAGCTGTAGAAAAAGTGGGGGGGTAGTAGACCAGCTTAAATGGACCCCCTTTACAAAAGACGGACTGGTTGTCCCAGATGGAGTGCAAGCTGTTGACGGTGGATACAAATACTGCCCTGTGGGGAACGCAAAACTGGTCTTACTGTCTTTTGGTGTAAAGATTACTAAAGATGTCAAGGGTGTGAGTGTACCGATTTTTACATTGCCTGACAATGTGCGTGCTAGTAATCCGTGGCGCTTCCGGGTGACTAACTCAACCGAGGGCGACATTGACGGAAATCTGGTCTCGTTTGCTGACCCTACCGGGAATGCAGAACGGCAATGGAATGGCACAGCCCTTATCTTTACAACTTTGTATATAGCATAGGTCAGGCCATAGCGCCTGGCCGAAAAAAGAAAGGACGGACGCTTAATGGCAGACTTACAGAAATTAGTACACGGCGAGCCCAACTGGGACGCCAAAATTAACAAGATTATTGAGTATTTAGAGAGTGGCGAACCAATCTCTGGTTTGAAGTGGTCTAAATGGTCCACTGAAGGGTTAATCTATAACGGTGTGAAACCTGATTCCGGTATGAAAGGCTACCGTTATGTTCAATTCCCAAATGGGAAATTAGTTGAGCTTGATGTGAAACTTCATACCAACGGAATTAAGGGTGGATACATTGATAATGCAATGATTGTTCCTGACAGTATTAAAGCTATAAATATGGAATTGCCTGTCATTGTTGAAGTCGGTGGTTTCCATGGGAACCTAGCTAACACCGGGCTATCTTTGTTCCGCGATGATGGGAATGCCACTGCTGATTGGAAAGAAGCACTTTTAGGCCACGCACTTTATTTTCACGAAGAATAGAATAGGAGGAATAGCGAATGGCAATGGTATACTATGCGGACCCAGTAACCCTTGTGTCTATGGGGGCGCGTCCAGAACCTGATGGTTATCAGCTCAAGTCAAATGAAAGTTTCGACAATCCGAGTGGCTTACAGCCGCCGCAGAAGCTGACACCTACCGGATGGGTAGCTGCTACTGATGAGGAACACAAGGCTTACTTGGAAGCGCAACAGAAGAAGTTCTTGGCTGAAAATCCACAGTTTACTCAGCCTAGCCAACCAGCAGACGACAAGGGGACCGAAGCACTGGGTGCTTTGGGTAAGCAGGTCGGGCAGCTAGTAATCGACAATCAGAAGAATACACAGGCGGTCCAAGCGCTAGGCGCTCAGCTTGCTAGTTTTATCGCAAAGGACAACGCAAATGGAGGTAAGTAATCATGGGAGCAATGTTTGATTTTTGTAAGATTATGTATGGTTCAGAAGGTTTTGACCTGGACTTCTATATTAAGCTGGGCGATGCAGTTCTGACTGCCGCTGGCTACAAAGCAATCACCGGCAAGGACTACGCACCAGCCACACCAGCAACGCCAGCTGTATAGCTCGTTAGATAGCTGGATATAGTCGCCAAGGAAATACACAATACATAGAAAGCCCCACTCGTTTGAGTAGGGCTTTTATTATGGGCGGCTTTAAAATAAAAAATGGACGCTTATTAAGCGCCCGCAACCGGTTCGGCTCAAGTAGTCAGCTGAAGCCATTTTGCACACCGGCATCATTTCCTCATGCCTATATTATAACATAGTTTTTCTATGGTACAATATACAAGCACGCCGTTGGGTTTAGTCACCCCACGAATATGTGCAAGTTGGGAGGTGTCCCAATTGCATTGGTGCATCATAATCCTCATCGTGCCCAGTAAGCACGTTAAACAACTAATTAAGTGGTTGCTCAAGTAGTAACCCGAGCGCTTATCTTCGGATAGGCGCTTTTTTGATACACAATTTTTATGGAGGCGAACAAATGCCATATCATTTATTAATGATACACCAAACGCAAAAGCTAATTGATGATCCTTTGATTATTGGTTTTACAGCACTGGTCATTATTGATATTTTCTCCGGGATTGTTAAGGGATTACGTAGCGACCAGACAGCAGATAGAACCAATTCAACAAAAGGAATCTATGGCCTGTGCAAGCACCTATTAATTATGGTAATGGTTATAACTTTTTACCCATACTTTATTACTTTAGGATTTAATTGGGTAGCTCAAATTATGGTTCTAGCCTTTGCTTATCAATACTTAGTTTCCTTTGTTGAAAATCTTAGTCAGATGCACATTGCTACCTGGTGGTTACAACCGGTTGTCGATTTCTTGGCTAAGAAGTTAAACGTGGCCAAGGCCCAGCCAGATTATGATGGACGGGACTATGACCATATTACCGGAAAATATAATGGAAAAGAAAAGGAGGACGATAACCATGCCTAACTTAGTTGCAGATTTATCTGACTACCAGGAATCGAGCGTGCAATTTATGCAGGCACTAAAAGACGGTGGCGTTAAAGCCGTCATTATCAAGTTAACCGAAGGCACAGGCTGGATTGGTTCAACATCGGCTGAGAAAATCCGAAATGCTGTTAAAGTGGGCCTGATTGTCCACTGCTACCACTATGCTCGCTTCTGGAGTGCAGACCAGACCATTGCCGAAGCTGACTACTTCTGTTCAGTGGCCAAGCAGTATGGGATTGACGCTAGTTCTGTCATGGCACTGGACTTGGAAGAGGGAAGCAATCCAGCATTCGCTAAGGCTTTCCTCGACCGAGTTATTGCCAATGGGTACCCGCGGATTGACCTGTACACGATGGCTTCTTATATCTGGGCTGGTAAGGTCAGCCTGGGAGCATTCGGCTATAAGATTAACGGCTGGATTGCCGCTTACGGCGCTAGCCAGCCTGGTGTGGACAATGTTGGTACCTGGCAGTTCTCAAATTCATATCCAATTGCTGGAGCTGCAATTGATATGTCTTACGACTTCTCTGGCTACTACACGACTGAACAGGGAGCAGTACAACCGGCCAAGATTACCACTAGCGGTTGGTTGGACGGTGTAGCCTTTGATGGTGACCAAGTCGTCGTATCTGGTTGGTTCGGTACTGACCAAGCCATGGATAAGCCATATCATTACGTTATCTTGACTGCCAATGGTCACGAGTTGGCTCGGCAGAAGGTAGAGTTGGCCGACCGTCCAGACGTCCACACGGCCTACCCAGAAATCGACGCTAAGTGCGGTTTCTCTGCCAAGTTTGACTACACCAAGGACATGGCGAATAAGAAGGTCACTGTCTACTTCCGCTACACTGATGACTCAGCGGGCAACGGCAATACGGCAGACTTTACGGCTGACCACGAGTTCAACCAGAACCTGGCTTACTTGGACGGTCGAAAGTCGACTATCTATACCAGCAAGCTCCAGCTAACCGGCTGGCACGCTACTGACCTGTCAATTGGCTTGAAATACCGGTTCTTGATTTTGCTGGCTGACGGCAAGGAAGTTCAGCGAATCAAAGTAGACTCGGTTAACCGCCCTGATGTAGCCAAGTCTTATCCGGGCGTTTATGGTTCCGGACAGGCTGGTTTCTCTGGTGAATTCGACTACCCAGACAGCCTGGTTGGGAAGAAGCTTCAACTGGTGTCCCGCTACTCAGATGACGAGGGCGGCGAGGGGAACCACGTCGATTACTGGTTCCCAGAATTTGAAGGACCAGCTAAGCCGGTGTTAGATGGCAAGACGACAAACGAAATTTTGGCTGACCACGTAACTGTGGAATCAGTAGGTGGCAAGCAGAAAGTAACTTTTAGCTAATTTAATGAAATAAGAAAGGAAAACCTTTCAAAAGTTAACCGTGACCCGGAGACGTGTGGAAAGCGTCTGCCGGGTCTTTTTTTGTGTATACAAGTTGACTCTTTAATTCAAGCGGTTCTTGGCTACAAATAAAAAATCCACCACGGATTGAGTGATGGAGCAACGGACGATATACTTGATGTGACAGTCTAAGTATATCGTCTTTTTTTGTTGTCGTAAAGCGAACTGTTGTTTATAGCAGATTTATAGCAAACTTATAGCAAAGCACAGGAAATTACGGGAAAATAGAAGTGCATATCCTCAGTCGAATGATTAGCTTAACAGTGAATGAAAGTGTGTGAAACACAATAAACTATGTTCCACAGTATTGGGGCAAAAAGAAACGCTAATATAGCAAGGGGCTTCAGTGCTCGGCAAAGCCGAACTCTGAAGCCCTTTTTGTGCTTTCTAAAGACTAGCTGCGCGTCGACGGGGGCGTGAAGGTGAAGTCATAAATGACTTCTGTCACAGCCCTTTTACTGTGTCTCAATATTGGGTGAAGGACATAAAGGGAAAACGGCAAGGCCCCGCACCGGCTGTGAAGGGCAGATGGGGGCACTTAGCTTACTTTGCTGGATTGGCGGCAGCGGCTTTTTGCTGCTCCTTGTTCAAGTTGGCATTGGCGGACTTGAGGGCGGCGTTTTCTTTCAACAGTTCTTGAACTTGTTTTTCCAGCTTAGCAACTTTCTGCGGATCGGCTTTGCTGGCTCGGAGTGTTTTGAGTTCCTTCCCCTGTTTCAGGTGGTTAGAGAAGGAAAAGAGGTAGATAATCAGTGCCCCTATTAGGAAACAACCGAGGATCAGCAGAATCAACGGGCTCTGGAAGCGGGTGAAGAGCAGGTTGACCTCAACGGGCGCCATATTGGCAACGGCAAGGATAGCGATAATGATTAATAGGATAATTGAGATAATCGTCGTAGATTGTTTTTTCATTTAAAATTCCTCCTTATTACGTATATCTATTATAGGAGCATCGACAAGGAACTATTAGGGACACCAGCACAGCTTTTTGTTATACTGGAGGAGTTCATTCTACTGATTGCAGGGCCTGGTTTGCTAAGTGATGGGCACCCTGATTTTGGGCGTCCGGAATCCACTGGGTTACCACGGTGGGAAAACGGTTGAGCAGGGCATTCAGCCGATCCAGCTCAGCTTGGTAATGTTTTGTATAATTTTTGCCGATGGCGTCACTCAGGAGGCGGCTGTCAGTGTAAAATAGGATTGTTTGCGCGGTAGGAAAGTGCTGGAGGAGGTAGTGGAAGCCAAATTCGGCTGCCGCGAATTCTCCCTGGTGGTTGTCACAGTTGGCAACCGTTGATGTTAGCTGAAATTGCTGGTGGTCGGCGAGCACTAGGGCCCCCAGTCCCGTCGGCCCCGGGTTGCCCTTGGTTGCCGCGTCAGTATATAGTTTGATCATTCAAAATCACCTCAGATTGAAAGGAACTTGATTACATAATGGAAGAAGAAACCCGCTATTTTTATCAGCCTGATTTGACCGGAGCCATTATCAGCTGGTCATGGACCTTCTTGATTTTCGTCGCCGGTCTGGTGGTCTGGTTGGAAATTACTCACTTTCAGTGGCTGACGGCCATCCTGTTTGCCCTCTTTGCAATTTTAACCTTCTTGGAAATCAAACGGCGCACCGTCCTGGTCACCCCGACCAAGCTGACTTTTAGCCGGCTCTTACAACGGGACTACCTGGTAATTCCCCTGGCTGATATTCGCCAACCCCATTTTACTAAACATACCGTCACAATGACAGTTAATGGGGAGGTCTTGAATTTTACCTTCAGTAATAAAGCGGTGCGCCGCTTGCAGGCACTTATCAAACAACAGGAAAAGGAGAATTAGTCGTGCCAGTACTCGGAGCTTTGCTGCTAACGGTTATCCTGATAGTTGCTGACCAGCTGGTTAAGCACTGGGTGGTTGCTCACATTGCCCTGGGTGCCAGTCAGCCCTTTCTTGGTAACCTTGTTGCGTTAACCAACCTGCATAATGATGGGGCTGCCTGGAGCATTCTGGCGGGGCAGCAGTGGCTTTTTACGGTCATCACCGTGGTTGCACTATTGGCAGAACTTTTCTTTGCCTGGCGGTGGCGCCGGCAGCCACGCTTACTGGCGCCCCTGTGTCTGATTATTGCCGGAACGATTGGCAACTTCATCGACCGCCTGCAAAATGGCTACGTGGTCGATATGTTTGAGCTGCTGTTTATTAACTTCCCGGTCTTTAACCTTGCTGACTGCTGTTTGACGGTCGGGGTTCTCTGGTTATTGGTAATCGTCGTGCGGGAGGAAGATTAGATGGCAGATACACTCAAACTAACAGTAGATGATACGCTGACGGGGCGGATTGATAAGGTCCTCGCCCACCAGTTTAATCAATTTTCCCGTTCCCACCTGCAAAAGTGGATTGAGGACGGAAACGTCCGCGTTAATGGTCAACCGGTTAAGCCTAAGTATAAACTGGCGGTCGGGGACCAGGTCGTAATTGAACCCGAGGCACCCCAGAAAGTTGACCTAACACCGGAAAAGATCCCCCTTGACATTGTGTATGAAGATGATGATGTCATCGTCGTGAATAAGCCCCAGGGGATGGTCGTCCATCCAGCCCCCGGGCACCCGAACCATACCCTGGTTAATGCCTTGCTGTATCATAGCCCGCTTTCAACTATTAATGGGGAATTTCGTCCCGGAATCGTTCACCGGATCGATAAGGATACCTCGGGCCTGCTGATGGTTGCCAAAAATGACCTGGCTCACCGCTCGCTGGCGGCCCAGCTGAAGGCCAAAACCAACCAGCGGGAATATGTGGCCCTGGTCCACGGGGTCATTAAGCAGGATGCGGGGACAATCAACGCCCCCATCGGTCGTTCAAAAAAGGACCGCAAGAAGCAGGCGGTTGTGAGTGACGGGCGGCACGCAGTCACCCATTTCAAGGTTCTTCACCGCTTCCGTCACTACACCCTGGTTTCCTGCCGTCTGGAAACTGGCCGGACCCACCAAATCCGGGTTCATATGAAGTCAATCGGCCACCCGCTGGCCGGTGACCCCCTGTACGGACCACGGAAGACCTTGCCTGGCCGGGGACAGTACCTGCACGCACGGCTTCTCGGGTTTAAACACCCACGAACCGGGAAAGAACTGGTCTTTACGGCACCGTTACCGGAGTATTTCCAGCAGATGCTAGACAAGCTGAAAAAAACGGATTCTAATTAACAGTCAGCGAAAATTCGTTTATAATAATATGAGTGAATTAATGAGCAAGCAATGACAGGGAGGGACATTCAATGGCAGCACGTTACCTGATTTTTGAAGATGGCACGGTTTTTGCCGGCGAAGACTTTGGGGCTCCAGCGGTCACGTTTGGCGAGGTAGTTTTTAACACCAGCATGACCGGTTACCAGGAAATTATTACTAACCAGATTTACAATAACCAGCTGCTGGTGTTTACCCAGCCGAATATTGGCAGTACCGGGATTCAACGGAATATTTATGAAACAATTGTGCCAACGATTAAGGGGGTCGTTGTCCGCTCCCTCTCCAATGTGGCTACTAATAACGTGCGCCGTCTGACCCTGGATCAGTACCTGAAGCAGATGAACATCCCAGGAATCACCAACATTGATACCCGGGCAATCGTCCATAAGCTCCGGACGGCGGGTAAACCGCTCAAGGGGAGCATTGTCCCCGTGCCAGATGATCACGCCTTTGACCAGCTGCATGCGACCGTGCTTACCAGTCAGCAGGTCGCCCAGGTAGCAACGCCCAAGCCCTACCCAAATCCGGGAGTGGGGAAGAGCGTCGTCGTGGTCGACTTTGGACTCAAGAACGGTGTCCTGCGCCAACTGAGCCGTCGCAAGTGTAACGTTACCGTATTACCGTACACGGCGACGACCGACGAAATTCTTCGCTTAGATCCAGACGGGGTCGTCCTGTCAACCGGGCCGGGGGACCCGAACCGGCTCAAGGCGTCGATCCTCCAGACCATTCGGGAAGTTGAAGAGCGGATTCCGCTGTTTGCCATTGGCTTGGGGCACGAGCTCTTCGCGATGGCTAATGGTGCCCGCGTGAACCGGCAGCCGGTCGAGCACCACGGGATGAACCACCCGCTCCGGGAAGTGATTACTGACCACATCGTTTACGCGACCCAGGGCGGTGGCTTCCAGGTTGATCCGACGACCGTTGACCGGACCAAGCTCTTCGTCACCTATATCGATATGTTGGACAATAGCATTCAGGGCTTGCGGCACCGGGAATATCCGGCCTTTTCCGTCCAGTTCTTCCCAGATGGGGCACCGGGTCCTGATGAGACCAACGCACTGTTTGACGAATTTATTGACGTAATGAACCGAAAGGAGGCTCAGCGCTGATGGAAAGTGATGTGCACTCAGTCTTAATTATCGGTGCGGGGGCTAACGATATCCAGCATGGGGATGAAGTCGACGCGGCCACCTTTCAGGTAGCGACCGAGTTTAAGAAACTGGGAATTCACACAATCTTTGTCGATGATAATCCTTTTTCGGTAAGCCTTGAAAGCCACGATGTCATTGACCATTTGTGTGTCGAAGCCCTAACCGTCGATAACTTGATGGCGCTGATCAACCGTTACAAGCCGCACGCCATCTTGCCGACCCTGGGCAACCGGCGGGCCTTCGAGCTGACCCAAAAGTTAATGGAGAAGGGGGTCCTCCGGGAGAAGAATATCCAGCTGCTGGGGATCCCGGAGGCAACGATCCACCAAATTAATAACCCGGTGCTGCTCAGTCGGACCCTCCACGCCATGGACGCGCCAATGAAATCAATTGCCACCGTCGATAATTACCAGGATGCCCTACAGGAGGCCAACCAGCTTGGCTACCCGGTCATCATCCGGTCGGTCCTCCCCAAGAGCAGCAGTACGCGGCGGATCGTTCATGACCGGCGGGAACTGGCCACGGCCGTCCAAAACTGCCTGAAGCAATCCCGGGCCGACCAGGTGCTGGTCCAACAGAGTCTGGCGGGCTATAAGGAAATCGAGGTCATGGTCCAGCGTGACCGGTCCGGCACCATGATGATGCTGTCGATGGTGGAAGACATGGACCCGATCGGTATTCACGCCGGGGACTCCATCGCCTTTAACCCGCCACAGACACTTTTGGACCGACAGATTCAGGATATGCGGGACACGGCCTTTGCCATCACCCGGAAGCTGCGGATCGTGGGGATTAACCATGTTCAGTTTGCCCTGAACCCCGCCAACGACCGCTTTTACGTCATCAAGAACAGTCCCTACTTCGACCGGATGACGTCGTTCGTAGCCCAGTCGACCGGCTACCCGATTGCCCAAGTCTGTGCGCAATTGTACGCTGGCCGCCTGCTCCGGGAAATTGACCTCGGCGATGATTACATCCATCATGCCGCCCTGGTAGAACCGACAATGGACCATATTGCCGCCCGGGTTCCGCTGTGGGGCTTTCATGAACTTCCCGAAGCCGACCGTCAACTGGCGACCGAAAAGAAGTCGGTGGGAACGGCCTTTGGTGTAGGGCGGAGTCCGATTGAGGCGGTCTTTAAGGCCATTGAGGCGACCCACAGCAAGTCGACTGATGCCCGTCTGCATGAGCAGGAAAAGCTATCTGATGATGAGCTGGTAGTTAAGTTAGTTCACCCTGAAGCAGGGCGGCTGTTTACCCTGATTGAGGCAATGCGCCGGGGCTATTCGGTTGAGGAACTAACCGAAATGACCAAGATCGATCCCTTTTACTTTGACCAGATTAACCGGATGCGGCTGCTGATTGAAGACGTGATTGAACACCGTCAGAAGGAGCCAATGCTGGCGGAGGCGAAGTACTATGGCCTGAGCAACCAGCTGATTGCTCACCTCTGGGAGACAACCCCTGAGCAGGTTTACCAAATGGCGGAAGACCACCAGCTGATGGCTAAGTACAAAGAAATTGAGCCATCGGGAGGCGAATTTACTCAGCACACGCACAGTTTTTACGCTGCTTTTGAGGACGAAAATGAGGTTCGAAAGACTGCGCAACCCAGTGCGCTAGTTGTTGGTACCGGTGGCTTGCGGCTGGGCTTGAGCAATGCTGGGGACTACTTCGTGGCAATGCTGATGCGGCATCTACATGCGGATGGTTTCCACACGATTGTCGTTAATTCCAACCCCAGCTCAGTTAACCTCAGCTATTCATTAGCCGATAAACGCTACCTGGAACCGGCAACCGCGGAAAACATTCTTCAAATCGTTCGCATTGAGCAGCCCCGCTTTCTCTTTGTCCCGGCCAGCTATACTGAGCTCCTCAATGCGTTGGCAAAAAATGAAATCAGCGGACGGGTGGTAGTGATTCCAGATACGAGCCGTTCCCAGCTGATAAATCCTGACCAGCGTCTCCTGGCCGTTAATTTTCTTTATGATGGCAAGTATGCTTATCCGCTGGGCTCGACCAGCAATACTCACACTGCTCACCCTGAGCTAGCCTCAACGGTGATTCAGTACCCGGCGGAAGTCAATGGTTCACTTAACCAGCAGTTGACCGAACAGGGACTTGCCGACGTGCTAAAGGAGAACCGTCCGGGACTATACCAAGTGCTTTTCGAACAAGAGCCAGGAGATAGTTACGTTAAACGTGGAATTCAAGAAATGCCCCTTCCTGAGCTAGCCTTTCTTTCCAAGGCGCTCCAGCTGGATTTAACGGGAATTTTTACCCGGATTATGACTGGACAGGTGAGTGATGAGCAAATCAACACTTTTCTAAAGCGGGAAGCGACGATGGGCACCGTACTGTATCAGCCGAGTTTTCCTTTTAAGGCTTTACACGTGGCTGATGGTGTATCAGCTGCGAACAAAATTATTGGGGCCCAAATCCACTTCCTAAAGTGAAACTGAGAGGCGGGCTAGGGACTACTTATAGGTCCCCCACCTTGTTCCCCGTCACCGTGCCACTATTTCTATAATCAGGTCTTCAGAGCTTGGCTGCCAAGCACTGGGGACCTTTTTATTGTTAGGATCAAGAACCGGACCATTAGCCAGCATTCAGTGATTTTATTTTCTGGGAAAGAGTCCTTTGAAAGCGCTATAATGTAGTTATAAGAGTTGGGTGCTTGTCTACAGGAAGGAGACATTCTTATGTATTACTCTAATGGTAACTATGAAGCATTTGCCCGGCCACGCAAACCAGCAGGGGTAGACCATAAACACGCCTACATCGTTGGTGCCGGCCTTGCCGGATTGTCCGCCGCCGTCTTTTTAATTCGGGATGCTCAGATGCCTGGAAAAAACATTCATATATTCGAAGAACTCCCCATTGCTGGGGGCTCATTAGATGGTCAAGACCGGCCAGACGTCGGCTTTGTAACCCGTGGTGGTCGGGAAATGGAAAACCACTTTGAATGTATGTGGGATATGTACCGGTCAATTCCTTCACTGGAGGTACCAGGCGCATCCTACCTCGATGAATACTACTGGTTGGACAAAGACGACCCAAATAGCTCCAACTGCCGGCTAACCTACAAGCGCGGAAATGAGGTGCCAACGGACGGAAAGTACCTTCTTGGCAAGTCGACCAAGGAGCTCATGAAATTAATCCTTACTCCCGAAGAACAGCTGGGGGACCAAACAATTGGCGACTACTTCTCTGATGAATTCTTTGAGAGTAATTTTTGGATTTACTGGTCAACTATGTTTGCCTTTGAAAAGTGGCACTCATTGGCGGAGATGCGTCGGTATGCAATGCGCTTTATCCACCATATTGATGGTTTGCCTGATTTTACCGCTTTAAAGTTTAATAAGTATAATCAATACGAATCAATGACCAAACCGCTCCTTGCCTACCTTAAAGATCACGGCGTTAACTTTGAATATGATAGCCAAGTCCAAAATGTCCTTGTCGACACCAAGAATGGGGAGAAGCACGCTCAGAAGATTGCTTTAAAGCAAGGGGGCGAAGATAAAACCATCTCTCTCACCGATGACGACCTTATCTTTGTTACGAATGGGTCAATTACGGAAAGTTCTAATTATGGCAGTCACCATCGAGTGGCGCAGCCAACCCGGGCCCTTGGCGGTAGCTGGAAGCTATGGGAAAACATTGCAAAACAGTCACCGGCGTTCGGTCATCCGGATGTTTTCTGTAAGAATATCCCCAACCGCAGCTGGTTTATTTCCGCCACCGCGACTGTGAAGAATCCGCAGGTCGAACCGTATATTGAGCGGCTGACCAAACGGGACCTCCACGATGGAAAGGTTAACACCGGTGGAATAATTACGGTAACGGACTCTAATTGGATGATGAGCTGGACAATTCACCGGCAACCTCACTTTAAGAGTCAAAAGGAAAATGAAACGATTGTCTGGATTTACGGCCTGTACTCAGACACTGAGGGTAACTACATTAAAAAGCGGATTGTTGATTGTACCGGGGAAGAGATTACTAAGGAGTGGCTCTACCACCTTGGTGTACCGGAAGCGTTAATTGATGACCTGGCAAAGGAAGAGTCAATTAATACCGTTCCGGTTTACATGCCATTTGTTACCAGCTACTTCATGCCCCGGGTTAAGGGTGACCGTCCCGCGGTCGTTCCTGAAGGCTCTGCCAACCTTGCCTTTATCGGCAACTTCGCCGAATCGCCGACCCGTGATACGGTCTTTACAACCGAATACTCTGTCCGGACGGCAATGGAGGCTGTATACTCGCTCTTAAATGTTGACCGGGGAGTACCCGAAGTCTTCAACTCCATTTACGATATCCGGGAGCTGATGCGGGCAATGTACTACATGAACGATAAAATGCCCCTTGAAGACATTGACTTACCAATTCCAAAGATGATTAAAAAACCGCTATTGAATAAAATCAAGAAAAACTGGATTGGCGAATTGATGGAAGAACAGCACTTACTATAACTAAACGAGGCCCCTGGAACGGAAAAGAGTTTCAGGGGCCTGTTTGGGCCGCGCATTTTGTTGGGAAGTGCTATACTAGAAGATGAAAACGGTTACTAAAATAATAATTAAGTTAAAGGAGCGCGCGATTGCGATGGAAAGTTTACTGTTGATTTCGTCATTTATACTAGAAACAGCCTTATTGTTAGTGGTTAAGCAGGTTTACTCCTAGCTCAGCTGATGATAAGGGGAGGCACCAGCCGAAATGTTCACCGGCTGGTGCCTTTTTATAATGGAGCCGGCTTAGAAGATATTATTTACTTTAACTAAAAGCAAACCAATAACCTGAAATAAAAAGCCACCAGACAAAAAATCTCGTGGCTTTATACAGCTTAATTATTCAGTTTCTTCGGTGTGACCCGCAATGTCTTCTGGCCCGTGAAAGTAACGAAACCGGGCTTAGCGCCATTGGGTTTCCGTAGTCGCTTGACGGGAAGGTAGTCGACTGGGACGTTATCCGAGTCCCGTCCCTTAGAGAAGTAGGCGGCGAGCTGGGCCGCTTCTAAAATCGTCTCGTCACTCGGGTTAGTATCCCGAATGACCACGTGGGAACCCGGAATATCCTTGACGTGGAGCCAGATTTCGTTCTTGTTGGCAGTCTTAAAACTCAAGCGGTCGTTTTGCAGGTTGTTTTTGCCGACCAGCACAGTCGTCCCATCACTGGTATGGAACTGCTCCGGCTTGCTAGCACGAACCTTGCGTTGCTTTTTACCCTTGTGCTTTCGCTTAATGTAACCCTCTTCTTGCAATTCCAGGCGGATTTCCTGAATATCTGCCGGGGAGGCGAGTTCAATCTGGTTTTGAATATTTTCAAAGTAGTCGATTTCAGCATTAGCCAGTTTGAGCTGTTCATTAACGTGGGCGACGGATGCCTTGAGTTTGTCATACTTGGTAAAGTATTTTTGGGCATTTCGTGAGGGGGACAGCTCTGGTGACAGACTAATTTTTAGCGGCTTGTTGTCATCGTAGAAGTTAGGCAGGGTAATTGAATCCATCCCCGGCTTTAGTTTGCCTAGGTAGGTGGTCAGAATTTCGCCCCTAGTCCGGTACTGATCGGCCTTGTTAGCATCGTCAAGTTCTTTATTTAACTTCTTGACCTTCCGCCGGTCCTTTTTCAACTCGTTTTTAATCACCTTGATGACTTGTCCAGCAAGTTCCTTAGAACGGTCCTGCTGGGCCTTTTGCTGGTAATAATTATCAAGCAGGGCAGAGAGGGTAGCAAAATATTGGAGCCCATCTGCCGCCGCGTTTAACGGTGGGAAAGCCATAAAATCCTTCTTCCGGCCGTCAATAATCACGGGTTCGGGCTGGTCAAAGCGGTGGATGAACTGCTGGTAGGTTGTCGGCAGGTGGTCACTGGCAATCAGTCGGTCTGCAAGGTCACGAGCAGTATCGCGGCCTAGCCCCTCGTAGCGGGCTTGCAGTTGTTTGGCTAGTTCTTGAGGATCCGGATATTGGCGAACAAGGTCGCTATAAAGCTGGTTGGGCAGGTAGGGGTTCGCCTTGTCCTGCTTCGGCGGCATCACAAAGGTCGCTCCTGGGAGGAGCAGGCGGACCCGATTTTGATCAGACCCGACGTGTTTAATGGTGTCAATAATTTTGCCCGTTTTTTCATTAACCAGTGAGATGTTACTGTGACGGGCCATAATTTCACTAACCAGAACCAGGCGCTGGCTGTCGCCGAGTTCATCCCGGGTGTTAAAAGTCAACCGGATGATTCGGTCGTTGCCCACCTGGTCAATTTCTTCTAGGATTGCCCCGTCAAGGTACTTCCGCATGGTCATGGTAAAGTTGGTTGGGACAGCGGGATTGGTGAAGGGCACTTCGGTAATCTGGACCCGGGGATAGGTTGGGTTGGCCGAAAGCAAAAGGGCGTAGTTATGACGCTGGGCGCGAATTGTGATGATCAGTTCGGCTGGGTAGGGTTGACTGATCCGGGCGACGCGGCCCGTCTTCAAGGTAGAATTTAATTCATGCACGATGGCATGAGTGAAAAAGCCGTCAAAGGACATGGTGATTACTCCTTTTTTGTTTTATTCGAACAAGTTAAATGCGGTTACTATTATAACGTTTTTCGCAAAAAAGACACAAGCTAGAAGGTTTATCAGCTAGAAGAATTGTTTGGTTTATCGGCGTTCATGTGGTATGCTTCTTATATTATTGATATTTAATTTTTGCAATTATTCAAAGTTTATAACGACTTGGAGGAAGAGAAGATGAAAATTGCTGTTGTGACTGACAGCACCGCCAACATCACTCCTGAAGAGGCGGCGAAGAATAATATTCACGTAGTGCCCATTCCATTCTCAATCGATGGGCAAAATTTCCGTGAAGGGGTCGACATTTCAACCGATGACTTCTACCAAATGCTGAAATCATCTAGTTCATTCCCCAGCACGTCCCAACCATCAATTGGTGAAATGATGGAATTGTACCAGCAACTAGCCGCAGACGGCTACGATGCCGCCATCAGCATTTTTTTGACAGGCTCGATTTCTGGTTTCTTGAACAACGTTGCTCAGATTGCGGAAGAAATGGCCGATACGATTAAGGTAATCCCATTTGACTGTCATATCACCTCGGAGCCAATGCACTACATCGTCTTAGAGGCGGCAAAGCTGGTTAAAGAATACGATAATCCTGACGAAATTACCAGCCGGCTCCGAGCGTTGAGTGATACGGTTGGTGACCTCTTCGTGGTTGATGACTTGCAAAACCTGGTGCGCGGTGGTCGGTTATCGAATGCTTCGGCCTTTGTTGGCTCGATTCTAAAAATTAAGCCGCTCCTGTCATTCGACAACCCTAACCACTCAATCGAAGCCTTTGAAAAGGTGCGGTCGATGAAGAAGGCTAAGCTCCGTTGTGAGGAAATTTTTAATGATAAGATTGCTGACGTCGACTACCCGGTTCGTGGAATGGTTATCCATGCCAACGCGGAAGAGGCGGGGCAAAAGTGGCTGGATAAGCTCCAGGCGGACCACCCTGAAATTGACTTTAGCCTAGGCTACTTTGGTCCGGTGATCGGGACCCACCTGGGACAAGGGGCTTTGGCGTTAGCATGGCTGCAAGACACGTCAAAGAAGCCGCTCTAATGAAGACGAAGAAACAGCTAAAAACCGCGGGAATTATCATTCTCGCGGTTGTATTAATGTTATTGCTGGGGGTCAACAGTTGGCGGATTAGTGCGCCGACCGCCGTCCTGGTTGCGCCACTTGCTGGCCTGGTAGCAGTGTCGATGACAATTGGCCTGGGAACCGTCAGCGGCGTTGCCACCGCACTGGTTGGTGGCCTGGGACTGCTTTTACTGGCGAGCGCGGATTGGCCCCTCGTCCTTAATTTCCTTGTGCTGGTCCTTCTTGTCGGTTGGCTGATTGGCTGGTGCATTCCACTTGGTCAACGGGTAACCCAGCAACAGTTGATTTGGTTAGGGATTGTCGCTGGTATCAGTGAATTTATCCTTAATCTGGTTCAAGTGGCTCTGATCGGGGCACTGACGGGTGCAGGCTGGTTGATCTTTATCCGCCTGGCCCTGCTTCCCGGTGTACTAACGGCGCTCATGTATGCCGTTTTGGTGGGCCCCCTGGCAATGTTCTGGCGCTGGCTTGGCCGACAGGTCCTGCCGCCGGAAGAACAGGAAGGCGATTCCGAAAATTCGCCACAGGGCTCGGTGGAAATTGACCTTAGTAACAAAGATAAACATAAGCAGAAGTGAGGACGTAACAATGGAAAGTTGGTTGTTTTTAGCACTGGTACTGGCAATTGCGGTTTTTGGCAAAAACACCTCATTGATTATCGCCAGTATTGTTGTGATGGTGCTTAAACTCCTGCCGATGACGACCAAGTGGCTACCAATCATCCAGAACAAAGGGATTAATTGGGGAGTAACAGTGATTTCCGTTGCCATCTTAATCCCGATTGCGACGGGACAAATTACCTTTAATGACCTGTGGAAGGCCTTTCGGACGCCGGCAGGCTGGATTGCGATTGCGGCCGGAATTGCCGTAGCCATTTTATCTAAGTACGGGGTCAATCAGCTGGCCGCCGTTCCCCAGGTGACCGTTGCTCTGGTCCTCGGAACGATTATTGGTGTGGTAGTTTTCAAGGGTGTGGCCGCGGGGCCGGTCATCGCGAGTGGAATGACCTATTGTATCGTGACCCTGCTTAATTTGCACTTTTAACAAAAAAGGAGCATGACAGAGGTGTTCAAGTTACTTCTGTCATGCTCCTTTTTGCTAGCACTCGTTGTCCCATTCACTGTAAAATTCATCCAGGAAGTTTTCCAGAACCTGCTGGCGGTGACGGGCAATTTGCTTGGCAGTTGCTGTCTGCATCATGTCAGCAAGTTTCAGAATTTTTTCATGGAAATGGTTGATAATCGTTTCGTCTTCTAAATTGCGGTATTCTTCGTGGGTCATATTCTCCCGCGGCTTAACCAGTGGATCATAGATCTTTTCGTGGTGGGCACCGCCGTAGTAGATGGCCCGGATGATCCCAATGGCCCCAATCGCGTCTAACCAGTCAGCGTCACGGACGATTTCCCCAATCTTGGTCAGGTGAATCGGCTGGTCATCAAGGGTGTGGGCAAAAGAAATGTTGGCAATCACGTCCATGATAGTGATGATGTCGGCATCATCAAAGTCGTGTTGTTCGAGGTAGGTCCAGAGTTCCTCCTTTGCCTCGTCAACGTTGGCAATCAGCTTCTCGTCGATCGTGTCGTGAAGGTAGGCCGCAGCAACTGGCACAAAGGGATCCACACCTTCCCCAATCGCAATCTTTTTGGCCATCTTAACGACCCGATTGATATGGTCCATCCCGTGGCCCGTGCTATCTTCACCCAGCTTCTCGACCGTATAGCGCTTTACAGCAGCAATCTGTTGTTCGTGATTCATTCCCGTCTCTTGCTCCTTTTTAACTAATATTCTAAGGGTACCTAATTTTTGCTGGTGGTGCAAGCAGTCATGGCTACTCTAATACCAACCGGTCACCAGCGAGAAAGCTGTCTTGGAAACGACCGGGACTGCGGAGGTACTGCTTGCCGAATTCGTCAATCAAGCCGTGGAAGTCTTGGGCCCGGGCCAGGTCGAAGTAGGCGCTTAGCCGACAACGCTTGGCGAGCGAATGGTAGTCGGTCAGACCCGTGATTCCCAGGTGGGTAAAAAGGGTTCGTGCGTACTTATCGCTGACAAAGGTCGGGATACCAAAGACAAAGGTCAGCAGGACGTCGGCAGTTTCCTCACCGATTCCATGCAATGCCAAGAGCTGATCACGCAGCTGGTCACCGTTCTCGGCCACGACCCGCTGGTAATCGAAACCGTACTGGCTGAGCCAAGCAAAGACCGCTTGCACTGCCCGGGACTTATTGCGGTAAAAACCGGCAGGGCGCGTTAAGTCCTGAATTTGCTCAAGCGGCAGTTGCTGGATTCTTGCCGGGAGAAATTCACTCGCCTGGCGAAAATTTGCGACGGCCCGGGCAGCATTTTGCCAGTTGGTATTTTGAATCATGATGGCGCCAATAATTATTTCGGCTTTAGAGTCAGCGGGCCACCAGCCTGACGGTCCCATTTCCTGCCGCATTTTTTGGTAGAGTTGTTCTAAAGTCAGTTCCATTCCAGTGACTCCTTATTTTGCCCAGAAAAACTGGATGAGCAGTTTGTTAACTGCTGGGTTGTGGTGCAGCAGCTCGTGGGAGGCATTCTTCCCGGTAACCTTAATCTCCCGGTACGATTTGGCTCGGCCGTTAATCAGGTAGCGGAGGGTCTGACAAGAGCGGTTGCTGACCTGGCTATCGTTGCCACCGCCAATATCACCGTAAATGTTGAGAACCTTGACTTGGCGGGGGTAGGTCTGGCGGAGCGGTAAGAGTTTTTTGAAGGCGTCATTTTCGGCCGAGGGCTTGCCAGTTTTCTTGTCGACGGTCAGGTTTTCCGGCTCATTCCAGCCAATCGCACCATCAAAGGTTCCGGCCATCGCAACCTGTTTTTGCAACTGAGGGAGCTTTTTATTCTGCGCGTTAGCCAGCAGGTAGTACATTACGGCCATGTTGCCCATCGAATGGGCCTCAATATTGATCTTTTTAAAATGGTACTGCTCCCGCAGCTTGACGATGACGTTTTTAACCCACTGTCCCTGCAGGGGGTAATCGGTATTGCGGCTATTAACAAAGTTGACCATTACCAGCGGGTTAACAGCGCCGTCGGGGATTCGACCCTGGAGTGTGACCTTGCCGTTGGCCGCGACTACGGCGGTAATGACCGTCTTGCTGACACCGGCTTTTTTAATGCCGTTGATCATGTACTGCTCAGCATGGGCCCCGCTGTTATAGCCGTGGAAAAAGAGCGTTGGGGTAGAGGAGTGAACGTACTGTTGGCTGGCCTTGACCGGCTGTCCGGTCAGAATAAGTGCAATGCTACCGGCGAGGAAACAGAGAAATAAATTTTTGATCTTAGACAAATTAAAACCTTCTTTAATCATTTAGTGCTATCATAGCATTGATAGCTAAAAAATTTCTAAGCAAACCGGCTCTTTATTTTTAGTTGGCAAAAATAAAAGAGTGTGGTAAAGTTTTTTACGTTGATTCTGTGAAAAACGATTAACAATCAAAATCAGAGGGGAAGGATAACGATGAAACTTAAAAAGGCCACGATGGAAGATTACGACCAAATTATGACGATTCTGCGTGATGGCAGCAACCAACTGGCAGAACAAGGGATTGACCAATGGCAGGGTGATTACCCTAATCCAGATGTTGTTAAAAATGACATTAAGAATGGTTGGGCGTATCTCGCTGAATCCGCGGATGGCATGACTATTGGTACTATCGCAATCGTTGATGGTCCAGATCATTCATACGATACCATGAAGGGGAACTGGCTGATCGATACCGATAAGTACGTTGTCCTTCACCGGGTCGCTATTCACTCCAGCCACGCCGGCCACGGATACGCATCAAAGCTGTTCGTTGCAGTCCTTGATTATATTAAGGAACACCGGACGGATATCGAGACGATTCGGATTGATACCCATATCGACAACAAAATTATGCAGCACCTGATTACCAAGCACGGCTTTAAGAAGGTCGGCGAGGTGTACGGCTACTACCGGCCAGATGAAGTGTTGTACGTTTACGCACAGCTGACCCATTCAGAAGAAGATAAGTAAAGATTTAATTAGTCCTCCTCAGTGGGGGCTTTTTTATTGCTTTCGTCCACTACGTACTGGAGAAACTTTTCGGCAGCGGGGGCGAGAACATTGTTTTTCCGCCAGACCATTACGTGGCCGGTTTCCTTGGCGGGAGAGAAGGGGATGAACCGAACGTCAGGATCTTTTAAGATGTCAGTTACCCCCTTGATGGCGACTGCGTAGTAGTGACCGGTTCGGATAAGTTCAAGGGCATTATTAGGCAAGTTGTTGCTAGCCATGATATTTAGCTTGGTCTGATCCAGTTGAAGGACATCGCTGACTTCATCACGGATGATGTTCCGGCGGGGGAGGATTAGGGGAAGTTTATAGAGGTCTTCCTTAGTGATGTGTCCCCGCTTAGCAAGCGGATCATCGGCGCGCATGATCACACCCCAATGTTCTTTTTGGGGCATTACCAGGTAGTTGTACTTGGCTGCTTCAACTGGTTCTAGCAGGCAAGCCAGGTCGGCAGTTCCTTCATCAATTTGCCGGCGTAAAATGTCGCCGTCCCCGTCAAAGATGTTAAAGCGGACTGCCGGGTGAGTTGCTTGAAACCGGTCAACGAGTTTCATCAAAGCGATTGAAGCGGCGGAAACCGCGCAGCCCAGGTTAACCGTCCCCACCAGCTCCTTTTCGTGCTGGTGGAGGTCGTCTTTGGTCTGATCTAATAACTGGAGCATGGTGGTAGCGCGTTGCTGAAACAGCACTCCGGCCTTGGTGAGTTGAAGGCGCCGCTGGCTACGGTCAAAGAGCGGCACATCCAGTTCATGCTCCAGGTCCATAATTTGCCGGGACAAGGTTGGTTGGGTAATGTGCAATTGCTCCGCCGCTTTCGTGATATTATTGGTATGAGCGACGGTTAAAAAGTATTTTAAGACCCGCGTATCCATCTGTCTTCCTCCAAGTAAAGTTAATATGATTATTATAGCATTAAGGGGTGTCCGACATGGCGCAAGAAGCGTTGATTCTTTATTATTCTCAATTTGGCAGCACTGCCCGGCTGGCAGGTCAGATTCGTCAATTGACCGGAGCCGATATTCTTCGTGTCCAAACCGCACTTGATTTTACCGCGGATATGGAAGACACTGACCGGGTGTACAAACGGCAGCGACAACGGGGACAGCTGCCTAAACTTGTAAACCAGTGGCCGGATTTTAATTACTACGATGTGATTCTAGTGGGCGGTCCGGTATGGGATGGGCAGCTCTCGTCGCCAATTATGGCGCTACTGGAACGGTTGCAGGGCTTCGAAGGTAAGGTCGCCCCGTTTAGCACGGGTTGGTCCGCGACGGAGAATTATCAGCAGGACTTCACTGCCCATGCCGGAAAGTTGCGGGTCCTTCCCGGCTATCACATCTTGACCCACGGCCGGCCGCGGTATGACCAGGCAAGCCTGATGTCCTGGCTGCGGAAACTATAATTCACTTTTTGCATGTAAAGGTAATTGAAATAAGTATTTCACATTGCCATGACTCCGGTTTAGACTAACGGTAATGAAATTCAAGGAGTGATTATAATGGCAAAAAATGAAGAAACAGTAAAGAAGGACCTGTTTGGCTTTGGTGAAAAGAACGTTGCCTTTGCTAAGTACTTTATCGGTGACAGTTATTTAAATGGGTTGGTGGCACCTGACGACAACATTGACGTGAATGTTTCTAACGTTAACTTTGAACCCGGCTGCCGGAACGACTGGCATATCCATCACGATGGTTTCCAAATCCTTTTGGTAACTGCCGGTGAAGGTTGGTACCAAGAAGAAGGTAAGCCTGCTCAACTGCTCAAGCCTGGTGACGTGGTTGCCATTCACGAAGGCGTTAAACACTGGCATGGCGCTACTAAGGACTCTTGGTTCTCCCACATTGCGATTACCAAGGGAACTAGTGAATGGCTGGAAAAAGTTGACGATGAATATTACGATCAACTCGAAAAGTAAAAATTTAAAGGGGCTCCGGCCTCTTTTTTATTTAGTCAAATTATATATACGGAAAGAAAATTTGTGCGCATTCCCCGTTTCAAAACTGGACAAGGAATCCCCTCTTGCGGGATAATCGAATTAATTATTAGCAACGGGAGACTCTGCTACTCATGAACTTATTATTTTCAATTGACGACCGTTTTTACCAGTAACTGCTAACGACCCTGTATTCCATTAAGCTCAATTCGAGCTTTGCTGGTGAAAAAGTGAATGTCTATGTCATTGCTAATGGACAGTTCCACTATTCGGCCCAATTAGCGGCCGGGTGTCAGCGCCTGGGGATGCACTACCACGAGGTGCCGATTCCGGACACCGCCTTTCAAAATGCCCCGGTGACCGATCGCTATCCGCTAACCATTTATTACCGGCTCTTAGCACACCTGTACCTACCGAAGGACCTGCACCGCATCCTCTACCTAGATGCCGACATTCTCTGTATCAATGACTTGCAGCCGCTGTATAACACCGACCTGACTGGCTATCTTTATGCTTCGGCAATCCATACCAATTTGACCAACGCAACCGAGGTTATTAACAAAATCCGCCTGCAAAACTTCGATGCGGATGGTTACTACAATTCGGGCGTGCTGCTGATGAACCTTGACGAGATCCGTAGTCATGTCCGGCCGGATGACATTTTTAACTACATCCGTAGCCACGTCCTCCTGCTGCCGGACCAGGACGTGCTCAATGCTCTGTACGGCCACCATATTAAGTCCGTGCCGGACGAACTGTATAACTTTGATGTTCGCAACCTGCGAATTTACGAAACGATTTCCATGGGGGTTGATACCCTGGATTGGGTCATGAAAAATACCGTCCTCCTTCATTATTGCGGAAGGCAGAAACCGTGGCTGGAGAACGTCAACCACGGGAAATTCACCGCGTTATATAAGAACTACTTTCAGATGACTAAAAAGTTCTTATTAGGCTAATAGGGGAGGGATTCTTGATGGCAGATACTTTGAGCAAACGGGTTTCACTGATTGAATTGTTCTACGACCTGGTCTTTGTCTACATGGTTTCGCAGGCCACGGGCCTGATTCACCACCTGCACCACGGCGTCGTTAGTCTAACGACGCTGGGAATTTTCTTCCTGGTCGTAATTGTCTTTATCAATTCCTGGATGGTGCAGATGGTTTTTACCAACCGCTATGGCAAATCATCGTGGACTAACATTATCTTTTCGTTTGTCGACATGGCAATTGTGCTGTACATGTCGAATGCCTTTACGGTGACCTTTGACCGGAAACTGGCGACCTTTTTCATTGCGGCAGGCTTGTTGTCGTTAACGCTGTGCCTGCAATACTTGATTACCTACTTCCAGGCCGAAAAAGAGGTAGATAAGAAGATTACGGTGGCGTTTACTGGAATCCTCGGCTTCCGGACGGTCACCCTGCTGATTGGTGGCTTCTTCTATAACACCTGGGGGATTGCGATTGCCCTGGCTGGAATCGTGGTTAGCTGGATTGCGCCGGCGTTTACTGGTAAGTATACCCGCCACCACCCGATTATCTTTTCCCACATTCTGGAACGGCTGACGGACCTGATTATCGTGATGTTTGGGAAACCATTGTCGGAATTGCGGATTACTTTACCCGAGAAACGCTCTCCTGGCCGTCAATTCTTATCTTTCTCGTTGTGGTAGGGCTCTTCTTTACTTATATCGTTGAATTCGACCACCTGATCGATGAGCACCGGCGCAAGGAGACGGGAAACCTGCTAATTTACCTGCACTATTTCATTCTGTTTGGCCTGAGCATGGTGACCGTTGCGCTACGCTTTATCCACGAACCAGAAGCCAACCATGTCTTTGCAGTGACCTTCCTGTATGTACTCATTCTGCTCTTCTATATCGGTTTAGACATTGCGAATTATTATAACCAGCGTCATTTACGGGTAAGCCCGGTGGTAAAGGGGGGGCTTTATTGCCGTCACCCTGGTCGGCTACTTAGTATCATTAACCAGCCATGAGTTTGCTCTGTTAACGTTAGTTGCGGCACTCGTAACGGTCATTAATGCGGGGATGCTGGTCCGCTTCCTAATCAAGCAAGATTAGTAGTTTGCACCAACTACTAATTTTTTGTCAGTGTTTCATTGACATATCGAAAAACGACGATATAATGTAAACATGAAGTTAAATGAAAAACTCTTTAAGGCGCTCGCTAATAAGACGCGCCTAGAAATCTTACAGTGGCTCAAGGACCCAGAAAATGAGATTCACGTGCCCACCTGCATACCCATTAGCGAGGAAATCAAGGATTACGGGGGTGTCTGTGTTAGCGACCTGGTCAACCAATCGGGGTTGGCACAGTCGACGGTTTCGTCATACCTCAACATGCTAGTGGAGGCAGACCTGCTGATAGCGGTGCGGCATGGCAAGTGGACATTCTACCGTCGGAATGAGGCGGCAATCCAAAAGCTGGGTGAGTTGATCAAGGAAGAATTGTAGTGGTTCTTCTTTTCTTTTGCGAGTATAAATCGTTAAATAGCGATATGTAAATGTTGAGGAGGTTGGATGATGCTAGTAGGTCAAATGGTCGGTTTGAGCGTGATGGCAGGCCTGCTGCTGATCTTAACAGGAGGCACGCCGCGGAAGAAACGGTAGGGAGCTTGGAAGTGGGACAGAACTAGCTTGACTAGTTTGTCGTTCCAGCTCCGTTAACCTATGGGGGGTCAAGCGCTGGCTGATCAGCGGTTGCACTGCCGCTAGCTATTGCACTGTTACGTTTTTACCTTTAAGTATAATATTTAAGAGGCTGCGTCCATTTCCAGTCTTAGTTAAATTTTTTATTTTTTCAAACAGTACTGATTGTAATTTAGTCCAAAGGAGTGACGTTATTATGAAGAAAATTGTTGTGTTAACCGGAAGCCCACACCACCCGGGAAGCTCGGAACAATTAGCGAATGCTTTCGTTAAGGGTGCTACTGAAGCAGGAAATGAGGTTTACCGCTTTGATGCTGGCCGGCGGGTCAATGAATTTTCGCTAATTCAATTAGAAGATAATCATCCGGGGCAGGAAGTTGAGGTCGAACCAAACGACATCATCAAACGAGAAGTCATGCCCAAGCTATTAGAGGCTGACCTGGTAGTGCTGGTCAGTTCCCTTTATTACTACGGAATTAATTCCGCTTTAAAGGCCGTAATCGACCGTTTTTACAGTTATAATCACGAACTGCACGGTAATAAGCAGGCAATCACCCTGGTTTCCGGCTACGGGCAGGAGGAGGCCTTTGCTTCCCTGAATTTGTATTTTAAACAGTTGTTGGATTATATGCGCTGGCAGCTAGCGGGGAGTGTCTTGGCAGCCGATTCGTGGAATGAAGCAAAACTTTCCCGGCATGTTCAGGAGGCATATGCACTGGGCAGGTCAATTGCTTAGTCTTTTCTTTACAGCCGAGGGTTAATGTGAACTGCTTTATGGCGAAACTAATTTGTTGACAGTTGCCAGTGGTAGAGTATAAACTATACTTACTATTTATAAGCATAAAAATATTTGTAAGGAGATTCTTACAGTGAAGTTTACGGTTGTTCATAATCAGCCTACGGTTAGCTGCTGTTGTTAAGCCTCCTATTGGGAAACCTCTAGCTTGCAACAGTATTCATTATAAGTGAGGTGGTTTAATGAAGCAGCCTTCATTGCGGATCGGTATCCTTAACCTAATGCATGATAAGGTCGATACTCAAGAGCGCTTTAGCAAAGTTTTGCAAAATGGCCCGTACGAAGTTGAAGTCGATTTCTTCTACCCCTGGAGCCATTACACTGGTCGTCCGGTTCCGGACCTGGTTCAGCAAATTTCACAACCCTTGGATTTGCGGAAAGTTACGGAGTACGATGCCTTTATTATCACTGGTGCCCCGGTTGAGCAGCTACCATTTGCAGAAATTACTTACCTAGAAGAAGTTCACCGACTGATTGACCGGTTGGTAGAGCAAGAGATTCCCCAACTATATATCTGTTGGGGAGCAATGGCGGCGGCTGACTACCTTTATGGTATTCCAAAGCGGCTTTTACCGGAGAAACTCTTTGGTGTCTTTCCCAACTTTCGGCGCGACCCTGACCCGTTGCTGGCAGGACTGCCCGACGGTTTTTGGGCTCCCCATGCTCGCTACGCGGAATTAAATGCTGCACGGGTAGCCGCGGACCCACGGCTAGTCATCAATGCAGTTACTAAGGAGCAGCGTTTATTTTCATTCCGGGCGCGTGGACAAAATCAGTATTTCCTGTTTTCACATTTGGAATACGGTCGGGATGCCCTGCTAAAGGAATGCCGGCGTGAACGCAATGCCCATCCTGACATTCAATACTTAAAGCCGCAAAACTACTTCCGGGATCCGCTTCACATGAAGGGGCCGGAGTTCAGCTGGGAACGAACCCAGCGCACTTTCTTTGACAACTGGCTGCGGTCGGTTGCTGAACAGATGACCGTTAATCAATTAGTAAAGGAGTAATAACTATGACTAAAATCGTTAATTCAATCGTTGACTTGGTAGGAAACACCCCGCTTGTAAAGCTGAACCGGGTGGTGCCTGAAGATGCTGCTGACGTATACGTTAAACTTGAATTTCTTAATCCCGCGGGTTCAATTAAGGACCGGATCGCCTTGGCAATGATTGAGGATGCGGAAAAGGCAGGAAAGCTGCAGGCTGGGGGAACCATTGTTGAACCGACGTCGGGGAATACTGGTGTTGGTCTGGCAATGGTTGCCGCGGCAAAGGGCTACCATCTGGTAATTACCATGCCGGAAACGATGAGCGTTGAGCGGCGGAAGCTAATGCAAGGCTACGGTGCTGAACTGATTCTGACACCCGGCGCTGATGGAATGAAGGGGTCGATTGCGAAGGCCGAAGAACTAGTAAGAGAAAAGAGTTACTTCATGCCAATGCAGTTTGCAAACCCCGCCAACCCGGCAATCCACGAAAAGACAACCGGTCAGGAAATTTTATCAGCGTTTGGCGGTGAGACCCCGGATGCCTTTGTAGCCGGAGTTGGTACCGGTGGAACCTTAACCGGGGTTGGCCGGGCGCTAAAGAAAGCTGACAAGGCGGTTCAGATTTATGCCCTGGAGCCCGCTGAGTCACCGCTGCTAAAAGATGGTAAGGGTGGCAAGCACAAGATTCAGGGAATCAGTGCTGGCTTTATCCCGGATGTGTTAGACACTGATATTTATGACGAAATTCTGGAAGTCAAGAGTGATGATGCGATTGCCATGGCCCGTGAGGTCGGGCACCAGGAAGGAATTCTCGTGGGAATTTCCTCGGGTGCCAATATTAAAGGCGCTATTGAACTGGCGAAGAAGCTGGGCAAGGGCAAGAAGGTTGTCACCGTTGCGCCTGATGGTGGAGACCGTTACTTATCAACTGAATTATTCGACTACTAATTGCTTAACAGCGCAAAGATCCTGGATGGGTGGAGAGATTAAACACCTATTCAGGATTTTTTTGTAAAAAAGTGCTTGCCTTAAAGTCAACTATAAGGATTAGTATAAAAACCGTTGAAAGGATACCAAAAATAATGAGGTGAAACAAAATGGAAGAAACATTTACTTTGCACAACGGTGTTAAGATGCCAGAAATTGGTCTTGGAACATTTAGAATGTCATCTAGTGCAGCCCAAGGTGCTGTTGAAGCAGCGCTTGCTGATGGCTATCACTTAATTGATACTGCCGAAGCCTATTACAACGAAGATGGGGTTGGTCGTGGTATTAAAAATTCTGGTGTCAATCGTGAAGACTTATTTGTCAGCACGAAGCTCTGGACCTCGTCATACAATGATCCAGATGCAGTTGATAAGGCGCTGGATCGTCTCGGCCTTGACTACATCGATCTTCTTTTTCTTCACCAACCAACTGGTGATTGGAAGACTGCTTACCGGACTTTAGAAAAAGCTTATGCAGATGGTAAGATTAAGGCCATTGGGATTTCAAACTTTGACCGGAGTGCTTCACTACTAAAGAGTGCCATGGATTTTGCTGAAGTTAAGCCGCAAGTTCTTCAGGCTGAAGCTCACCCATACTTCCCGCAAACTGAAGCCCGTGAAATTTTGAAGCCTTACGGAACTCGTTTGATGGCTTGGTACCCACTTGGATCAGGTGATCGTAGTCTAATCAATGAACCAATCTTTACTAAGTTAGCGAAGAAGTATAACAAGTCCAACGTTCAAATCATTCTGCGTTGGCACACCCAAATGGGCTTCGTTGTTATTCCTGGTTCTACTAATCCAGAACATATTCATGACAACCATGATATTTTTGACTTTAAGTTAACCGATGAAGAGATGGCAGAAATTGCCAAGGTTAACAAGAACCGTCGTTACTACTAAGAGCAATTGAGGAGGAAATAAAAAATGAAATTAGCAATTTTAGCAGCCAATGGGCAAATCGTTCGAATCGTTTTACAGGCAGTCCTCGATGGTAAAATTAATCCTGGTAAGGTCTTTACGAAGAGCTTTTCATTGGATGACATCCAAGATGCATACCAGGCAATGGACAAGCGTGAAGCAATCAAGTCATTATTGATTATTAGTGAATAAACCAATGGGGCGTAATTAAGATTAATAATGAAGAGGAGGGAAATTTCCGTCCTCTTTTTCATTATCTAGCTTTATAATAGGAAGGAAACAAAATTGGAGGTGCCTCATGGGAAAGAAGCGACGGTTTGTCAACTGGGCGACATGGTTTAACGAGCGGCCATTTGTCAAAATCATGCAGCAAACAATGATTATCCTGTTTCCGGTGGTCCTGATTGGGTCCTTTACCTGGATGATTAGCAATAACTTATTAGCCACTAATGGTTTTTTAGCAAATATTTTTCGGGTTCGCCAGTGGTTGCCCCAAATGCAATTTTGGCGGCAACTATTTAATGACATCACTTTGGCGACGATTGGTTTGGTGTCGCCATATGCGGCCTTCACGAGTGCGACACTAACAACCTATCACTACAAGCACCCCAATATCATTGCTGGGTTAACGGCCGCGGCCGCATATATTTTAATTTTCTTCCATAGCCAGCGGGGGGCGCAGACAATCGAAATGCGTTATTACAATGCCGGTTGGCTTATAGTTGCCGTTTTGATTGGCTACGCGATTGGCCTGATTTTTGCTAAGTGGGGTAAAGAATTCAGCATTGCTGATGTTCGGTTAAAGGATCAGCAATTAATGAGCAAGAGCCTGGCAAACCTTCCCTTGGTCGCAGGAATCCTTAGCGGGGCGTTCGTGCTCCACTTGGGATACGCCTTATTACGGACTTTTAACATCGACGTCACTGCCAACCAAATTTTAACGTCATCGATCAGCAAAAACAGCAATTATTTATTAAATGGCTTTCTTTCACTCAACAATACCATGTCGGTTTGGCTAGGATTCGCAGAACCAGTTCGCCTATCATCAGGGGCCTATAACAATGAGGTGACGAGTAATTTGGTCTATGCACTGACCCATAAGACCCTCGTCAATGTTCCGTACCCCTTTACCCCGTCCTCGCTCTACAATGGCTTTGCTAACTTTGGCGGTGTGGGGGTTACGTTAGCACTGGTAATTGGGATTCTATGGATTGGTCGACACAAGAACCAGCAAACGGTGGCCGTGTGGAGTGCCCTACCAGCAATCTTCAATACGGGTCTGCCAATCATGTTCGGGGCGCAGGTATTTCTCAATCCTTTCTTTGTCCTGCCGTTCGTTTTCTTGCCGGTTCTTAATATGGTGATTGCCAGTGGCTTCATTTTCCTGCACATCATTCCGCCAATTGTTTACCCGGTTCCTAATGGGACCCCAGGAATCCTGGTTCCGTTTATTGGGACGGGTGGCGATTGGCGAGCCCTGGTGCTTTCGATTGCCTTGCTGATTCTCGATATTGCCGTTTATCTTCCCTTCATTAAGTGGGCGTTTGAGCCTCAACTAAAAGACGGCGGAAAGGAAGCGTCTCAAAATGAAAATGACTAAACGACGCAGGTGGATTATTGCTGCTTTTATGGGAATCTTTACCGTCCTGACCTTCTTTTCCTATTGCTGGTCACGGCAAAGCATTGACGTCCTTCAACGGCGGCAGCAGTCACGGATGTCACCGGTGATTATGATTCCTGGAAGCAGCGCAACCGTAAACCGCTTTGATACACTGGTTGCCAAAATTAACCGGATGGACCACCGGAACCATAGTTTGCTAAAGGTGAAGGTCTATAATAACGGCAAGATCACTTATACCGGGCAAATTCGCCAAAACGATAACGAACCATTCATCGTCGTTGGCTTTGAAAATAATCATGATGGCTATAACAACATCAAGAAACAGGCGAAAATGTTCAAGGCCGCGTTTAACCAACTAAAGGTCCGTTATAACTTTAACAATTTTAAGGGGATTGGTCACTCCAATGGGGGACTGATTTATACCTACTTCTTGGAACATTACTTCAATGAAAGACAGATTAAAATTAAACGCCTGATGACGATTGGGACACCGTATAACTTTGCGGAACCGGCCAACCGGCGGACGCAAATGCTGACCGACTTCATTAAGTACCGGAATAACCTGCCCAGCAACCTGACAATGTACTCGGTAGCCGGTTCGGAAAACTACGTCGAGGACGGCCTGGTCCCGCTCAGTAGTGTGATAGCCGGCAAGTATATTTACCAGGGGAAGGTCAAGCATTACACTCAGGTAACGGTGACCGGGAAACTGGCTCAACATTCAGCCTTGCCCCAAAATCAAGAAGTGTTGGACCTAATCCAGCAGAATATTCTTGAACATGATAACCCGCAGCGACTAAATGGTAGGAAAGCTGCTAGGTTTGCAAATTAACCGTTGGCTGCGAAATAATAAACGGCAGGAATTTGATTGTTTGATCGGCTTCCTGCCGTTTGTTTTAGTGGCCCGCTGTTAGCTTAATCCCGATGATAGCAATGATTAATAGGATGACGAAAATCCAGGTGATTGCTGGGAGCTGGTCGTGAAAGAGGATCACCCCAACAATGATTGAACCAACCGCGCCAATCCCAGTCCAGATAGGGTAAGCGAGGCTGAGCGGCAGGTGTTTGGTAGCCATGATTAAGCCGGCAAAAGAGATGACCATCCCTCCCAGCGTTAGGGCCGCGTAAGGCAGATTGCTAAAGCCATTGCTGAGTTTCATCGCTGTCGCCCAAACAACCTCAAAAATTCCGGCAATTAATAAATAGATCCATGCCATTGTAATTTCCTCCTAAAAATAAAAATGCCGAATAATTATCACCATCTTCAATGACCTAATTATGGTAATAGTTATTCGGCTTCCCCGGTGGGAATATTGGTATTTATTATTAGCCTACCAAAGTTAATCGTTAATGGCAAATGGTGGGGATTTTAAAACTGGCTGAATATAGTGAGATAATTTAGCATGAGATTAGGTGCAGAATTTTTGAACATCGGCAATTTTAAGGAGAATAACATTAATGACCGCTTTAACAGAAGAAATGTATGGCATCTTTGACCAGCCCGAATTTTCTTTCAAAAAGATTAAGGAGCAGCACACGCCTGCCGAGGTTGACCAATTAAAGGCCAAATTTAAAACCGTTTGGCAGACTTGGAAACAGGTTCAGCAAAATGTAGCAAAAGAATTACCAGCAGGCAGGTTTGCGAAAGTCCACGTCGAGAGCTGGACTAATGGCTGGAATTTACGTGATCATTACTGGGCCGCTTACCGGCTGGATCGCCTGGCGGATGCCAACCCCTGTATTGGGGTGATGCTGGACCGCAAACAATTTCAGGTTTACCTGATGTTTCAGCATTACAAGAGCGACCAGCGGACCGGCACGGCGGCAGAGTACAACCAGCTTTTGCCGCAGATACCAGCATGGGCCGCGGGAATCGCTCCTGCCCACTGGTATCTCTGGGACAAGGATGAAATGGAGTTTGCTGACCATTTATCACTAGCAGAGTACCTTGATAATCAGGAGAAACGGCAGACTTTTAATAACACAGCTTTGCAGACGAGTTTCCTCCTGGGAAAGTTTGCTTTTCGGCGTCAGGACACCGTTGACGATTTGGAAGAGTATATCTTGACGGCCATTAACGACTTGTTGCCGTTATATGAACAGCTTTGATATTCACTTCCTAGATAGATTGCCATCAATGATAAGCATTTAACATTGGATTCTCCCTTCTTTATACTCGCCGTTTGTAAAATTAAGTTAGAAAAATAAAAAGCCATTTGTGATAGACTTTT
>DGYFI06203__coassemble_908_pt1 | contig 71197 bp, 61 predicted proteins | sample DGYFI06203__metabat2_high_PE_014 | metagenome-assembled genome bin DGYFI06203 | reverse complement strand
TGGTCAGTGCTATTTATTTCAGCTTAGTGGCTAACTTATTCTTGAAATTTAGATAAGAATAATTTTCAGTTAAATGAAAGATTTAATAATAAAAGAATGGAAAGAAGAATGAATACAAGTAATAATGCACATGAGGATTTTCCCATTATGTGTTGTATGTTGTGATTACTTATAATTGCCTTTATAACAGTGGTTACAACTATTTGTTACTCCCATCATTTTTTTCATCTACTAGGTGTAAATAAAGTTTACAGTTTTGTCTGTTCACTATCTTATTATGTTTTCCATTCTTGTGATGCTAGTTTTATTTTAATCAATAGTTTTTTGATTAGGCTGATTGCAAGAAATAACTTGAACAAAGTTAGTGACGCAGATTACGCAAAAAGATCTCAATTGGTGTGCGCCAGTTTAACCATTTGAGTGGCCTGGAGTTCAAATACCAGTTAATTTGAATTAACTCATCATCAGTGATTTCCTCAATCGGTTAACCTTTGGGGATAAAGCGTCGTAGTACTCGGTTGTGATTCTCATTACTGCCCCGTTCATGTGGAGAATAAGCATGCGCAAAGTAGAGGGGAATCCTGGCCTGCTCCTGACCAGTTTGGCGGGGCTCTTCGGCTTGGCAGGACTGACGAAGAGAAAAGAAGAACGGAACTAGCCTTATTGAAAAGGGAGCGTGACAGAGGCTAGCTTCGCTTCGAAAGACAAACGCCTAAAATCAGCTTGCCCGATTTTAGGCGGTTTTTCTCACACTCTCGTCCACTCCCATTCAGCTTTTGTTCGCGGCTTTGCTAAATTAATAATTTTTTCACAATATTTGCCAAATTGGCCCGAAAAACGGTTAATCTGCGATCCTAAAAGTGATATAGTATAGTTAATTTCAGAAAGCGAGGGATTAACTATGGCTAAGTACATCGTTGAACTCAGTGAAGAAGATATTCAAATGATTAAGGATTGTCACTCCAAGAACCCTTCAATTATGAAGGCTATGGAAAACGCTAAGAAAGAAAATTAAGCGTTCCATCGGTATGCGGCGTGATTCGCGGGACGGCCCGTAGAGAGCGTTGCACGGTATTGGAAGACTGCTAAGAGGCGACTGGAATTGTAGAAAAACAGTCGCCTCTTTTTTGTGAAAAGGGGACGGGATTTAGCATGTCAGTAATGGATATTTTAATAGCCCTGGTACCTGCACTGGGCCTTGGCTTTCAGGTCATCTGTATGCAGCTGATTGGTGGTAAGTACACCAACAAGGTCATGGGGATGGCAATCGTGACCCTGCTGGTCGGAATCGGCGTTTACTTCGTTAAGCAGCCAGTACTAACACCGGTACTTTGGCTGGGCGCGGCCCTCAGTGGGATCGGTTTTTGTATCGGAATTATTTTGCAGGTCAAGAGTTTCTCCCTGGTCGGGGTTTCGATGACCATGCCGATTTCGGTCGGTGAGCAGCTAGTCGGGACCGCCTTGGTCGGGGCACTGTGTTTCCACGAATGGACGACGGTCAACCAGTGGCTGCTCGGAATCGGGGCCTTGATTCTGATCGTGATTGGGATTGCGATGACCGCCTACCAGGAACACCGTGACCAGGGGAGCAACGTTAAGAAGGGGATGCTCTACCTCCTGGTTTCCTCACTGGGCTTCGTGGCCTACGCCTCTTTCCCAACTGCCTTTCACCTCGGCGGCTGGGACATGGTCTTTCCACAGGCCGTAGCCATCTTTGTTGCAATGATTATTCTGTGTTCGTTTGAAAAACAACCGCAATTATTCGCTACTAAGACCTGGCAGAACATGGCAACCGGGGTCTGCTTCGCGATTGCCAACCTGGGGATTATCTTCTCCAACGAAATCAACGGAGTGGCGGTCGGCTACACCATTTCCCAGCTGAACGTGATTATCTCGACCTTGGGTGGCCTCTGGATCCTGCACGAGTCCAAGACGCCAAAGGAAGTCAAAATGATTATCGCCGGGGTCATCCTGGTGGTTGCCGGTGGAATCATGATTGGGGTAACGAAGTAGGCTGAGTTGTAGTCATCTTTAATATTTAAAAGCTCAAGACTGGTGGAAACGGGATTTTCTCGCCGGTCTTTTTAAATCTCCCCTTGACTTTTTAGTCCGACCGCTTAAAATAAATGATAATAATTAAAAACAGATGAGAATAGTAGCGAGCGATTCTAATCCAAGCGAGTGCCGACGGGTGGAAGGGCATATTAGCTAGCTCGTGAAATGAACTCATCGAAGTGGGTTGGGTGCAAGCTACAATCCCGGGCGATGGCCGTTATCCATCGTTAGAGGCTATATTTGTATAGTGAAGATAGGTGGTACCACGGTCAGCGTCCTTGTGCAATTTGCACGGGGACTTTTTTATTAGGAAAGGTGTGGACACGATGCGTGTAAAAGCAAGCGATGAACGACAGTATTTGGAAAACGTATTTGACAAGTTAGACTTTAGTGAACAGGATGGCAAGCTCCTGGCGGATACCCTGGTTGACGCCGACTTACGGGGAATCTCTTCCCACGGGATTCAACGGTTAGCCTGGTATCGGCGGATGATTAAGGACGGTACGATCGTTCCTACTAAGCAGCCCAAGGTGGTCCGGGAGCTGCCCGGGACCGTTCTGGTCGACGCCAACCAAAACATGGGGCAGATTGCGGCCAACCTGGCGATGGACAAGGTGATTGAGAAAGCCAAGAAGGTCGGCGTCGGCATTGCCGTGGTACGGAACTCCAACCATTTTGGCATTGCCGGCTACTACGCCCGCAAAGCCTTAGACGCTGGCCTAGTGGGGATTGCCCTGACCAACACCCGGCCGCTGGTGGTACCGACCAACGCTACCCAGGCCTTCCTCGGGTCAAACGCCTTTGCCTTTGGCTTCCCTGCTAGTCCCCACCCGTTCATGTTTGACGGGGCGACCTCTGCCGTGGCCGGCGGTAAAATCCAGGTAGCCGACAAGAAGGGAACTGAACTGCCTGGCGAATGGGTGGTCGACAAGGACCGGCAGGTAGTTACGGACCCGAAAGAGGCGGAAGACATTCTGGCAACGGCGGCCTTTAGCGAGGGTGAACAAAAGGGCGGCGGCCTGGTCACCCTGGGTGGTAACCAGGAAGTCAACGCCAACTACAAGGGGATGGGGAACTCCATCGTGGTCGAACTGCTGACCGGGATCCTGGCCCAGGGGTCGATTTCGGCCGACACTGTCCGGGGCAAACACGACTTCAGTCAGTTCCTCTTTGCCTTTGACCCAGCCTTCTTTGGTGATCCCGAGACGCTCAAACAGGACGCTACCGCAATGCTGGACCGGATCCGCGGTCTGGAACACGTTGCTGGCAAGACGATTTTGGTCCCAGGCGACCGTGAGTACCGGTACTTAAAGGAAAACCAGCAGGCTGGCGTTGTGATTGATGATAAGACTTACGAGGAAATCACGGCGATTGGCGAGGAACTCGGGGTTCCAGTTCCGGCAGAAATCTAGTATGTGTTTTAGGTATCAAAGACGATAGAATTAAAGTATTATCATTTGCGGCTCCTTTTGGTTACAATTAGGTTAGACAGAAAGGGGCTTGAACGATGAAAAAAGCATTTTTCGCAAGTAAAGGACAAATGGAATTAAAGGACGTTGATAAGCCAACGATCCAAAAACCTGATGACGTCATTATCAAGGTATTGCGTTCCTGTGTCTGCGGGTCTGACCTGTGGAACTTCCGGGGCATCAACCCGGTCGAAGCAGAAGCTGAAAACTCTGGTCACGAAGCGCTGGGGGTCGTTGAAGAAGTCGGTGACGAGATCACGACCGTTAAGCCGGGCGATTTCGTGATTGCGCCATTTACCCACGGTTGTGGACACTGTCCTGCTTGTCGGGCCGGCTTTGATGGTTCTTGCCAAAGCCACGCTGACAACTTCTCGTCTGGGGTGCAGGCTGAATACGTTCGCTTCCAGCATGGTCAATGGGCACTGGTCAAGATTCCTGGTCAGCCCGCCGACTACAGTGAGGGCATGAAGAAGTCCCTGCTGACCCTGGCAGATGTTATGGCGACTGGTTACCACGCAGCACGGGTTGCCAACGTCAGCGCTGGCGATACCGTCGTCGTAATGGGTGACGGTGCGGTTGGACTGTGTGCCATCATTGCTGCTAAGATGCGCGGCGCCAAGAAGATCATCTCCACTAGCCGTCATGCAGACCGGCAAGCCCTGGCTAAGGAGTTTGGTGCGACCGCTAACGTAGCCGTTCGGGGTGACGAGGCGGTTCAGGCCATCATGGACCTGACTAACGGTGCTGGTGCCGATGCCGTCCTCGAATGTGTTGGGACTGAACAATCTACGAATACCGCGCTGGCCGTTGGTCGTCCGGGTGCCATCATCGGCCGGGTCGGCCTGCCACACACGCCAAAGCAGGACATGACCTCCCTCTTCTACAAGAACGCCATTGTTGCTGGGGGTCCGGCTTCCGTAACGACTTATGACAAGGAAGTACTGCTCAAGGCCGTTCTGGACGGTGAAATCAACCCTGGTAAGGTCTTCACGAAGTCCTTCAGCTTGGATGATATTCAGGCTGCTTACGAGGCAATGGACCAACGGCAGGCAATCAAGTCCTACTTAGTATTTGACTAGTAAATAAATAATCATAGTGAATGAAGCTCCGGTGAAAGGCAATCGTGCCAAGCTGCCGGAGCTTTTTTCTGCTTAAAATGTCATATATATTTGACATCAAAAGCGGGTGATTAGTTGAACCGGGTAAAAGAGTACCGTAAGAAGCAGCAATTATCACAGTTCGCGTTGGCCCAGGAAATTGGGGTGGCGCGGCAGACGATCAACTTGATTGAAAATGATAAGTACAACCCCTCGTTGGACCTGTGCCGCAAGCTCGCGCTGGCCCTGCGAACGGACCTCAACTCATTATTTTGGGAGGAAAGCGAATGACTAAAGAAAAACTACGTGACGGCTTGCTGAAATTATCCTACGTAATTAGCGGCGAACTGGATGAGTACCAACGGCAGCGCCTTGACCACCTGGGCAATTCCGGCTACCTGTTGCTGACCCTGTTTACACCGCTCTTGCTGCTGGTTGCCATGGTGTTGGCACTGACCACTACCTACAAAATCGCCTTTTTATTCGCCTTTATAAGCATCCTAACCCTGTTTATCGTGGTTACCTGGTATTTCTACCTCGTTATGGGTAAGGAGCGGGTGCTGATCAACGAACTACCGACCAAGGAATTAAAGAAGACCAAAAGGTGGGTAGTCAAGCGGGGGATTATCATCGGCCTGGTTGCGGCTGGGGCTGGATATACTGGCGGAACTTAAAGAAGGGTGAGTAGGACTTCGCTGATTTTTGCACTTTAAGCGTATAGCAACGGGGACGAATGTGTTACAATGGTAACTGTACTATGGCTTGAAATCGTCAGGCCGTAAAATCGTTCTGGTAGCTGTCTCGCCGCAGTTTGACCGGACAAAATCTCAAATTAGTGAAGGTGTTTTAGTATGATTCAAACAATCGATTTGAAAAAGGGCATGGTTTTTGAACGGGGCGGCAAGCTGCTCAAGGTTCTCCAAATCAACCACCACAAGCCAGGTAAGGGTAACACCCTGATGCAGATGGACATCCAAGACGTGCGGACTGGTTCAATCGTCCACACCACGATGCGGCCATCCGAAAAGGTGGAACAGGTCAACGTTGACAAGCGGAACGCGCAATACCTCTACGACGAAGGTGATTCCGCTGTCTTCATGGACTTGGAAACTTACGAACAATACAGCCTCTCCCACGAACAACTGGGTGACGACCGGAACTACCTGGTTGAAAACATGAACATCACGCTGAACTTCGTTAACGGCGACATCATTGGGGTTGAACTGCCAGTGACTGTTGAAATGACGGTTGCTGAAACTGAACCAATGATTAAGGGTGCCACTATTGATGGTGGCGGTAAGCCTGCTACGATGAACACTGGCCTGGTTGTTAATGTACCAGCCTTCATCAAGACCGGTGACAAGCTGATCATCAACACCACTGATGGCAGCTACAAGTCCCGTGCTTAATTAAAAGATTGTAAAAGGGTCACTGATTGGGTTTAACCAGTCGGTGGCCTTTTTTCGCTTTACTATAAAAATGAAAAAACAATCCTAACTGGTCATGATGGTCGTTTAGCGTATAATTAAAGGGAAATAATCTTATTGAACAAGAGGAGAACATTATGAATAGTAAGAAATTGGGAATTACTCTCGTGACTGGACTAGCATTGCTCCTGGCCGGTTGCGGGAATCAGACGAGCACTAGCAAGGACGCCTCATCAGCTTCGTCCTCCAGCCTTCTGGCACCGAAAACCAACAGCAAGATTAGTCAGGGAAACTTGACTCCCCAGCAAACGGTTGCCGTGATTACGGCCTACGCTGGCAACAAATACGGCAACGATTGGGCAACGACTGCTAAGTCCGGCCAACAGAACGGCTTGCAGGTGAACCTCTACCGAACGAATAAGTACCAGTTGAGCGACAACGGCCAGGGGGTGGCCTATAACGTTACGGCTAATGGCAAGGATACCGGCCTGGTTTATACCGTTAGTGGCAATAACGTTACGATTTACGAGAATGCCCAGTCTGGCCAGGCAAGGAAGCTGACCACTGTGAGCCGGGCAGACATGGTTCAGTACCTTAACGACAACGGCCAGGGCCAGCTCGTTAATAACCTGGCAACGGGCGCCAAGGTGGTTGATAAGACCAACGGTGGCCTGACCACTCCTGCTAATAATGGCTCCCAAACTGGCAAGTCTTCCACAAGCACCGGCCAGTACGGGAACGAGGGTCCGGTCAACGTCCCAAGTGAATTGCAGGGAACCTGGTACACGGCCGACAATGACGAACCAGGCTCCGTGACCTTTGGTGCTCACACCTTTAAGTATACTGGTGGCGATAACGATGGCGAGCAGATGACGATTTATAAACAGGACCCAGCTTTCTTAAATAATGATAGCAACATCACAAACCAGGCGATAATGAAAGCTACTAAGAACTGGATGCGGGGGATGTTTGTGAACGCCAAGGGGATGCACTGGCTTTTAATGCATAGTTGGATGCAAACAGCCGGTGCAGGAACTTACTATGCTGTTCACACCGAAACCATCAACGGCCAGCAGGTCAAAGTGCTGGTGGAAGCCGGTGGGGCGGATATGCATGTTGACGCGGTGTACTACCAGAGCCAGAGCATGGCTAAGCAGCAAGCTGGTACCAAGTACGATGACCTTAATTATATGCAGTGACCGCTAACTAAAAACGACAGCGCGGGACCACGGCAGAAGTGATAATAAACTTCCGTCGCGGTCCCGCACTTTATTTTAAATTCCGAAAGACCGGTTGTCACTTGTCGGGTGAACATTAAAATTAGTGTCCGCTAAGGTCAATTTATTAGACAGATCCGGCCGGCTGCCGGGCGGGGCTAACCACGGTCACAAGGCCAGCCCGCAATCTTTTGAATCAGTTTGCTAATTGGCGGAATGTACTTCAAATGATTGATTGTTCATATGAATAAAAATAAAAAAGTTTTTTTATTAATCATCGGCAGGGATAGTTTCGTTATCCCTAGATAAGAGAAACCGCTTACTAGCAAAGCTCCGCTAACTAAAAAAGGTCCTGAGTAAGAAATACACAAGACCAAAAAAAGGTTAACTCAAAAATATAAGTATATCAAATTATTATATTTATATAAATAATAATCATTAACAACCCCCCCCTTGAAAAAAGCAGTATTCTGAAACCGTAAATAACGGGTTGACCCTTTGAAAGTTAGCACGAAGGAGTAACTCCTGTTATAAGAAATTTACCCTTGAAAGGGGGGATTATCTATCATCTTCACCGTTGCGCTGACTAGTTAAACGTTCTTGCAGATGGTCGCAGAGGGGTGGCACTAGGAACTAGGCCCCTGAGGATGGCGGTTAGAAAACCGTCCGTTGAAGACTAGCTGAACAACCTCTTCGCAGCCATCACCATCTTCCGCCAGGAATCGCAGTTGGCCTCCATCATGGAGAAGCAATTCGGTAGCCCCTTACTGCCGAAGGTGCACTTAGCACCAGCCGTAGTTGCCTGGCCGGTTAGCGGCGCCCTTAAACAACCAATCTCCACTCGCTATCACAATCTCGCTGGCATGATACCACGCCGTGTAGTTGTTGGTTGAACTAGCGCGTTTTCACCTACGTTGCATCTGGATTGGTTGCGGGGAGGACCGAATGGTTTTTATGGGAACGGGTCATCAACGGTCACAAACCACCTAGGAAACTAATATCCTGGTTTTACCTAGTAGTTGGCTTAGTAATTCTTTCACCGCTAGGCTTACTGACAGCAAAAATGCACGGGTACGATTTCACCGCCCAATTACGGTAACCACCTTCCGTCCCAGCCGAGCATGCTTCCAAGCTGGACTGGGGAACAATTATCCGGGCCTCATTGGCAGCGGGTAGTTCCTGGCAGGGGGACCAAGCGGTGAGCTTCCCGGTGTAGCGGTTGTCAACCGGGAGGGCAAAATTAGCATTCCTAGTTCGTTGCCCAATCCCAGCAATGATGACTGATATTGGTCGCTTTAGAATGGCAAAGTGGTGATTTTTCAGCCTTAGCAGTCACCGGCTCAGAAAATAAAAAGACGAGCAGACAATAACCCGGCGGACTGACTTTACCAGCAAGAAACGTCGTGGAAAAGAACCGTGTACCGATTCATCAGTACGGGAGCTATCTTGGTTGTTTTTTGACAGTGGACAGCCCAATCGATGTCGCAAAGAACTCTTCGCAATTACGGATAATTGAGCCGATTGAGCACCTGTCCTCATTGTGGGATCAGTGAAACTAACTTTCCTCTAGCTGATCTTAAAATTACTGCTTACCCATCTAATTCATTTACCTAGAAATGCAGTTATCACAATTGGCAAGAAACTAATCAACTATTAGCACTTTCGCTAAATTGTCCTTTACCGGAGCGGTTCTTTCCGGACAATTCCTCCCGCTTTTGGGACGGGTTACCTCTGATAACGCTAAACATCTCCATAAATTTCAGCATTGGTTTGCGGCTTCGAATTGTCCAGGGTCGTGAATCGCTGAATCTTTCTAATCAAAATTGTGCTTACACTTAATATTACATGAATACACCCTTGGCATCTATGTACATGAATTATTAGGAAGAGTCAAATTACGAATGAGGAGGCCCGTCGCAAAGGGATGGGAAGTTATTGGCCGGTGCGACTTGGTCTTGCGAGAAGAATGACCGACTGCTGTCAGGCAATTATTTCTGTTCAAGCGGTACTGCTATTTGTGGCAAGCAGTATCGACGATTAACACAAGAAGTAATTGTATGGTTAAGCGTCGACGGCAGCTCCAGCTCTGCTGGGCAGACTGACTTTAATAACGTAAATCTGGCAATTGAAAAAGACCCGGCCGTTTGTGCATAGGACCGAATGGATTGTGGGATTGGCGGTGTCAACGGCGATTGTGGGCTTGGCCGTTCTTGCAAGAGAACGGATCAATTTAACCGCCCAGTGACAACCGTTTACTCCTGGAAATTTCGCTAGGGTCGGCCCATGTAGCTAAGCCTGGTCTTTCAAGGTAGTGATATTCAATTTCTTAAATACTAGCGTGACGGACAAAGTGGCTTTCGGCTCCCGGCAGCTTGGCCCCTCAGACTAAGTGGTGCAACGCCGGGAAACTGATCGTTTGCGTTTACTTTGGATTGAGCGGCTCCGTTGACCGGGTACCGTATTACTTATCCGGCGGGGAGCAGGAGCTGGTTAAACGCCAGCGTTTTAACGATGAATCCCCAGATAACCATTCCTGGCGAACCCGTTACTGGTTTGCCAGCTTAGATATCGGACGCTAGTTTCTCGGGCAAGCTACCGGCCGTGTTAAGACGGCGCGGTGGTCACTGGCTCGGGTCACCATTTGAATTAAATTCGTTCACTAGTTGGTCAGGTTTATGTCTCTCCGGAAAAACAAATCATTATTAGTAAGCAAGTCGGAATGCCGAGCTTGGTTCGCTGCTTAGACAAGCTCTAAGGAGTGGGGAAGAAAGGATTAACTAGCTGTTGCCGGCCATACGTTTGAGAAGAACGTGTGGCCGGCTTTTTTTATTTCTGCAGATATAGAAGAGTCCGAGCCCGAGTTCGTCGTTGGCGAACCCGAGCCTGTGTTAGCTAAGCGTGCTTAAACTTCTTTTCAAAGTGGTTGAGGATCCTGGTGAGGGTAAAAGTTAGGAAGAAGTAAATCATCATCGTAATGAAGAGTGGCAGGACTCCCTTGTAGGTGTCGGCCTGAACCAGCTGGGCCTGGTACATCAGCTCGGTTACCCCGATGGTCGAAACCAGTGAGCTGTCCTTGAGCAGGGTGATAAACTCGTTGCCAAGGGCCGGCCAAATGTTCTTGAGGGCCTGGGGCATGATGATGTAGCGGAAGGTTTGCTGCTTGGTCATTCCCAGACTCCGGGCGGCTTCCGTTTGCCCCAGCGGCAACGACTGGATTCCGGACCGGATGATTTCGGCGACGTAGGCCCCGGAGTTGATTGCCACGGCGATGATTCCGGCAACCAGGGCTGGCATGGATTGGATGATGGCCCCAATTCCGAAGTAGACGAACATAATCTGAACCAGCATTGGTGTTCCCCGGATAAACTCAATGTAGCAGATGGCAAGCGAGTGGAGGAGTTTGTTGTCGGAAAGCCGCATTAGGGCGAAGAGAATCCCGATGAGGAAGCCGATAATGACCGCAAGAACCGTGATCAGCAGGGTGTACTTGACCCCTTTGACAAAGAATGTCCAGTAGCTAGCAACGGTATTGGTCTTCTGGGAGGTCTGCATATACTTGGCCGCTTCGGGAAGCCACTTCTTATTAATCAGGTCCTTCTGGTTAACCTTATCAACCGTCTTGTTGACCGCGGCCTTCAGACTGTTAGCACCCTTTGGCAGGGCCACCGCGACCCCATCACTGGTTACCTTCATGTGGGAATTGAAGGCGTAGAGGTCGGAGTTATTTTGAGCGAACGCCTTTGCGGTGGCGGAGTCCATCAAGACCCCGTCCAGTTTGTGGGCCTGTAGGGCAATCACGAGTGAGGACCACTTGGCGAGTCCCTTTTCATGGACGTCGGGGATGTATTTCTTGATCATGGCGTATTCCATAGCGCCGTTTTCTGTTCCGACGGTCTTGCCCTTAAAGTCCATGTAGTCCTTGTACTTATCCTTGTCCTGCTTGTGGATCAGGAAGTACTTGGTTCCCTTGTGGTAGGTTTTGGAAAAGTCGACGCTCTTTTCACGCTCAGGAGTGATGTTGATTCCGGCAATTGCCACGTCGATTTTGTGCGACTCCAACGCCACCAGCAGGGAGTCGAAATCCATGTTCTTGATTTCTAGTTTGACACCCAGGTCCTTTGCAAGTTGCCGGGCCAAAGACATTTCAAAACCGATGTACTCCGTTTTGCCATCCTTCTTGGTTGTGAATTCAAAGGGCGGGTAGCCAGCGCTGGTGCCGACGACGAGCACGCCCTTTTGCTTGATTTTTTGCAGGGAATCATCCGTCGCCGGGGTAGCCGTGCTGGTAGAATTAGCGGGGTTCGAGCTGGCCGCGCTATTTGCGAAGGCGGTAAGCGGGGCGAGGACGATTGAAGCGAGAACGGTTAAGAGTATTAAATAGTGCTTGAGCTGCCTCATAGTCATTTTCTCCTTTGCGTAAGTAATTAGTAATCGCCAATTAATATACACTTAAATGACTAATTATGCAATATATAATTTAAATATTCGATAAATATACATATAGAGTTATAAAAATGGGGGGGCTTAACTCAAGTCCTTCGCTGATGCGTCGGAGCATTTTTACCTTTAAAACAGAAAAGAGACTGAGAATTAACTCAACCTCTTTAATATTTTAAAGTTAGTAATGCCTCAGCAAAGTAGCTGGCTGGTAGTTCAAACGCTGATAAATCAGCATTTGAACTACCTAGCCATCCTTGCGGAGGTTCCCAGAGGCTAGCTTTGCGTCGAAAGACAAACGGCTAAAATCAGCTTGTCAGCCGATTTTAGCCGTTTTTTCTCACTCTCTTTGCAAAATTAATCTTCTTATTGGATAAACCAGCCGAGCGGCCATGAAAACCACTCGAAGATGCCATCGACCTTTTGCTGGTTGATGTGCTTTTTAGTTGCCAATACCCGGTAGGTAACCTGGTCCTCTTCCAATTTCTTAGGCGTTAAGTAAAAACCGTTCCGTTTGTAAAAGGCTAAGCGGCGTAACCGTTGGCGGTTGTTAGCCGCGGCCGGGTCGGGCTGCTCGATGTCTAATACCAGCGAATCACTTGGGTATAATGCCCGTAGTTCGCTAATGATCCGGCTACCGTACCCCCGTGACCGCAACTGGTCGTTAACGGCTAGAAAGAGGATGTAGTGGAAACCGTGACTGTGGATGACGTAGGCAAAGCCGACAAACTGCCCCTGGTCATAGAAGGCCATGAAGTCCGCCTGCCGGAACTTGCTTTTCAAAATCATCCAGTGCCAGGGCTCCCGCTCATACTTAGGGAAGGCCCGGTAATAGAGCTGCTTAACGTCTTGATAGTTGCTTAAACTCAACCTCACGGGTTGTATGTCTAAATCCAAAAATAAATCACTCCTTGATAGTCAACATTTTAGCAGATAAGGCTCGTTTCCGCCAACTAATCAGCAGTGGTTTAGAAAAAATTAATGCTATAATGCAAATGACTTTGACTTTAGATGGAAAGGAATGAGGAAGATGCCAGTAGCAATGGTGAACCAACGGACCGGCCAGCCTGTTCGCCGGCCGCTCACTGCCCGTCACCTCCTGGTTGTTGGTCAGACCGGTAGCGGGAAGACGACGACCACCCTCGCGCTGCTCAACGAGTTGCAGCAGACTGACCAGACGGCGATTATCCTTGATCCGACGGGAGAATACGCCCAGTTGCCCAACGCGGTTACCTACCGCTTAGGGGCTAACGCCTACTTAGAAGGGGGCGGCTTGACGCAGGGGAGCTCCAGGAGGTTCTGGGACTTGCTCTGCCGCCACGGCTGGACCACCAACTATCCCGGGCCATCAACGCTCTCCGGATTCAGCGCAACTTGCTTCAACAGGCGGGACCCTTGAAGAAAATTAACCGGCCGTTAGCACAATACCAGGCCCTGCTGAACTAACTCAGCCCCTGGGCCCGGGACTATGATATCGCTCTTTTGCCCCAGCAGCTGGTTGAGGAGGCCGTCATTCCGTTTGCTGATGACCGGGCGGACTATTCGCTGTGCGGACAAGTTTACGATCGTGAGCAAATCAACCGTGACTGGGGAGTGCTGACGGAGCTGCGTAACCGCCTTGCCGGTCCAGCTTTTCGGAAACTCTTTGACACGCAGAGTCACCCTGGAGTGGCAAAAACGGAGTTGGGCTTTGTCCTCAAAATGTTTTTGCGGCACCGGAGCAGCCACCGAACACTGGTGATCGACCTTTCCCTCTTACGGCGGTATGAACGTCAGCAGGGGGCCTTGATTTCCTACCTCCTCAAGCAGGTCCTGACTGAGCGCTTAGACCAGCGTGATCAGCCCCAGCGAGCCGTTAAAATTGTGATTGACGAAGCCCACCGTTACTTGCCGACGACGGAGCAAGAATTAAGCCGTAACGGCATCTTCCAGCTATTGCGGGAGGGGCGAAAGGTCAACCTGCAACTGATTCTAACCACCCAGTCGCCATTGGACCTGCCGGATCGCTTGCGTTCGCAGTTTGCTCAGGCCGTCGTCCACCGGCTGAGCAGTCAGAGTGAGCTAGCGGCCTTACCGGTTGCAACTGAATTAACTACAACGGGGACGTTAGCAGTAGGTGAGGCGCTGCTGCTGGCGGTAGGGGAGCCGAGCCAAGTGGTGCGGGTCCAAAAGTCGGCCTGGCTCTGAGTAACAATATGTATTAAAAATCACAAATTAGCAAACGGAAGAACGCTGTTATATCAATGTGTTTAGCGGGAATAAAATTTTGCTAAACGTTATCTTTTTGATATTAGTGTTTTAATTCACAAGAATGTTTGCTATAATAGAAAAAGCAAATGTGATATTTGCCTTTCCAATTTGATAATGAGCGTTTAGTAACCACGAAGTTATTCCTTTCATCCAATTAACGTCCAAACATCATAATTAGTAGGGTTACTAAAACGGCAATCAGCAAGAGAGTACAATCAAAATCTGTGGTGACTTCTTGCCTGCATGACCCCCAACTTTCGGTTCGACCGGACTTTGGGGGTCATTTGTGTATTAAGTCTAAAAGCAAGTTGCTGTGCGTCGGCAGGGAGCGCAGCCGCTTTTGGAACAGAATCGGGGAAATGGACTCCCGCCGGAGAGGGAAAACGATTATAATTGACTGGTGAGATGAATGGGAGGACTATAACGTGATTGAAATCAACAAGCGGAAATACTCATTTCCCAAAATCCTAACCCTGGGGTTCCTGCTGGTCATTATCAGCGGGACACTGTTGCTGCTTTTGCCTTGCGCAACGGTCAGCGGTGAACGGACGAGCTTTATGACGGCGTTCTTTACGTCGACGAGCGCGACGTGCGTGACCGGACTGACCTTAGTCAACACGGCGACCCACTGGACCGGCTTTGGGCAGGCGGTGATTGCCCTCTTGATGGAGGTCGGGGGGCTGGGTTTTATGACCTTTGCCGTCATGATGTCGCTGATGATTCGGCGCCGGGTGCAGATGTCGACCCGGCTACTGACCCAGGAAGCACTCAACCTGGACCACCTTTCCCAGTTGAGCGTCGTTTACCTGATTATTAAGCTCTCGCTGTTGATTCAGCTGGTCGGCAGCGTGTTCCTCTTCTTTGATTTTTATCCCCGTTACGGGCTTGGCCGGGGTCTGTGGTTAAGTATCTTTCATGCTATTTCGGCCTTTTGCAATGCCGGTTTTGACCTCTTTGGCAATAGCATGGAGAACTACCTCAACGATCCCTACATGATCTGTGTTTTAGCGGTCCTGATCGTGGCTGGGTCAATGGGCTTCCTGGTCTGGAAAGACCTTCTTAATTATCATAAGTACCACCACCTGTCCCTGCACACCCAGTTAGCGTTGCGGACGGGAGCAGTTATTTTTCTAATCTCATTTTTGGTGTATTTGCTGACGGAACGGAACCTCGTCCAGCTGAGCGGCCAGATTAGCGGGCCCCAGCGGTTGCTGAACACTGTCTTTATGGCGATTACTCCCCGGACGGCGGGGCTGATTACCTTCCCGTACACGAAACTCAGCGCGGCGGGGATTAGTGTGACCATTATTTTGATGTTTATCGGTGGTACCCCAGGTTCGACGGCTGGTGGGGTGAAAACCACCACTATCGGCTTGCTGGCAACGCAGAGTATCGCGACCTTGCGGGGACAACGGGATACCAACTTTGCTCACCGGCGGTTTACGCAGGAAAACATTAACCGGGCGCTGACCCTCTTCTTTGTCGCGCTTTTTATCGTTCTCCTGGCAATCCTGCTACTGGTGCTTACTCAGCAGCTGCCGGCTCATGACTCACTGGCGTACGTTACCTTTGAGGTCCTGGCAGCTTTCGGGACGACCGGGATTTCGCTGGGAATCACCCAGAGCCTGAACCTCTTTGGCCAGCTGATAATTATGGTTCTGATGTTCATTGGCCGGGTTGGTATCTACACGGTGATGTTCTCGATTTTTAATTCGCAGCCAAAGGTGAAGAGTTATCGTTATCCAGAGGAGAGTGTGTTAATTGGCTAATAAGGAAAGCTATGCCGTTATTGGAATCGGCCAGTTTGGGGCGTCCATTTGCGATTCCCTCGTTGAGGCTGGCCAGGAAGTGTTAGCAATTGATATTAATCCCGAGGTGGTAAATGAACTAGCGGGGACCGTGATGCGGGCAATCGTTGCGGACGCGCAGGATGAAGACGCCCTCAGGGAACTTGATATTGGCAATTTTGACCACGTCTACATTTCAATTGGCAAAAACGTCGAGGCTAGTATCATGGCAACTCTGATTGCCAAGGAATTAGGAGCGGCCGATGTTATTTGCCGGGCTGAAAATGTCAACCACGCCCGGGTCCTGGAACGGATCGGCGCTGACCTAGTAGTACGACCCGAGCATGACCTGGCAAAGCGGCTGATTTTTCAGCAACTTAACCCGAGCCTGGTCGATTACGTTACCCTGAGCAAGGAAACCACCCTGGCCGAGTTGAGTATCAATAACCCGAAATTTTTTGGCAAGTCCCTCGACGAACTGGACTTCCGCAACCGTTACCGGGTGAACGTGATCATTATCGTTAGCCAGGATGACCAGATCAACCAGGTGCCTCAGGCCAATGACATCATCCAGCCCCACGATAAAATCACCGTAGTGGGCAACATTAATGATATCCAGCACCTCAATGAAATTGTTCAAAAGCAGAAATAAGGAGAAAGTTAAAGTGAAAAACCGTGCAATTACCGTTGTTACCATTAGTATAATCGCCCTGCTGGCTGTAATCAGCGGCCTCTTTGCCGCCTTTGCCAGCCACGAATACTGGAACTTGATTTGGGTCGCCCTGATTATTATCTGGGCGGGAATCTTCTTCCACACGATTTCGAGCGGGCACGAAAAGATTCTGCGGCAGCTGTTGGACCGCCTTGACCTGCCAGCGGACGCTCAGGTCCTAGCCTTTAACGCAGGCCGGCCCGCAGACCTCAAGCTGACGGCAGAACGGTTGCAGGCGCCGGGCAAGGTAACCAGCGTGGCGGCGTGGGGGCAGACCCTGCCGGTCGTTAAGCAGCAGTTGGCGGCAACCAAGATTGCTGACCGGGTCAAACTGGTGGACGGCGGCATGACGAACCTTCCCTTTGCAAACCAGCTTTTCGACTACGTAATCATCGATGCTGCTCTGCATAACATTACACCAGCAATTCAGCGTGGCCGGGCCCTTCAGGAAGCCGCACGGGTCCTCAAAGCTGACGGAACGCTGGTCATTATTGACACGAAGTACATGGCTGAATACCGGCAGGTTCTAAATAACATGGGAATTGATGATGTGCAGGTCAGCAAGACCGGCTTTGACGGCTGGTGGGGCGGCCCGTGGATCAGCACTAAAATTTTGCTGGCCAAGCGGTCGTAAGTCGGCGGATGAACAGGAGGGGCGTCAGTGGCAACACCAGAGCAGGTTTTAAAAGATAATTTTGGCTTTAAGACATTTCGGAGTGGACAAAAAGAAGTTATTTCCCGGGTAATTAACGGCAAAAATGTCCTAGCCGTCATGCCGACTGGTGGCGGCAAGTCACTTTGCTACCAGATCCCGGCCCTAGTTAAGCCGGGGGTCACACTGGTTGTTTCGCCTCTGATTTCTTTGATGAAGGACCAGGTGGATGCACTCCGCCAAAACGGGATTGCTGCCGCGGCCATCAACAGTACTATTCCTCAAGAGGAGGTCAACCCCATCCTGCGCCAGGTATATGAGGGGCAGGTCAAGTTGATTTACGTTACGCCGGAACGCCTGAACATGGAATACTTCCGCTACCAGTTAAACTTTCTGCCAATCGACCTGGTCGCAATTGACGAAGCCCACTGCATTTCCCAGTGGGGACACGATTTTCGGCCCGCCTACCGCCAACTAAAGGAAGCAATCGACCAGCTCAAGTCGCGGCCCAATATCCTGGCGCTGACCGCGACGGCGACCCCGGCGGTGCAGGAAGACATTGGGCAGCAGTTGGCAATTGAGAAGGACAACTTTATTATCACCAGCTTTGCCCGGCCCAATATTAGTTTTCGGGTGGTGCACCCGGAAAAAAGTACCCGTCGTTACATTCGGGAATACCTGAAAGCCCATGCTCAGGAAGCCGGGATTATTTACGTCAATACCCGCCAGGGAGTGGACGAACTTACGACCTACCTGCTGGAACACCATTTTGCAGTCGCGGGTTACCATGCCGGAATGGATGCGGCGACCCGAGCCCGGGTTCAGGACGATTTTCAATTTGACCGGGTCAACACGATTGTGGCTACGAGTGCCTTTGGGATGGGAATTGACAAGAGCAACGTCCGCTTCGTGATTCACGCGACCGCTGCGCAAAACATTGAATCCTACTATCAGGAAGCAGGCCGGGCGGGCCGAGATGGCCTGCCGAGTGAAGCGGTCCTGATTTACCACCCGAACGATCTGCGACAGTACCGCTGGTTTATTGACCAGTCGACCGCGGACGACGACTACCGTGACCTGCAATACCAGAAACTCCAGGCGGTCGCTAACTATGCCAGTACCCCGGAGTGCTTGCAGCAGTATATTGTGCGCTACTTTGGTCAGGACTGCCCGCCCTGTGGTCATTGCAGCAACTGTACTGACCAGCGGAACGTTCAGGATATTACCACCGAGAGCAAGCAGGTCTTGGTGATGGTCCAAGAGCTGCACGGCCGTTTCGGCAAGGGGGTCGTAGCCCAAGCGCTGACGGGGTCGCATAGCCAGCGGATGAATGAAATCGGTGCACCACAGCTGCCGAGTTTTGGCGCATTGCGCAATTTTTCCAAGCAGGAGGCTGCTAGTTTGATTGACTACTTGGTCGCGGTAGGGATCTTGCAGACGGTTGGCAGCCAGTATCCAGTTATCCAGATTGCTCAGGATGGCTGGGCAGTCCTAAACGGTGAGCGGCAGGTGACGCGCCGGCAGGAAGAACGGCCAGCCTACCTCCGGACGCAGTTAACGGAATCACCGGATACCGCGGCGCTTTTTGAACTCCTTCGTCAAAAGCGGCGGGAATTGGCAGATAAACAGGGGGTGCCGCCGTTCATGGTCTTCTCGGACAAAACCCTTCACGACATGGCCCAAGTCAAACCGCAAACGTCGCGGGACTTTCTCGAAGTCAACGGGGTCGGCCAGCAGAAACTCGCCCGGTATGGTCAGCTGATGATGGATGTGATTGGTGAATACCTGGCTGGCGAAAATTAAAGGTATGAATTGCAAGCAAAACGAGAGTGTGTCGGAAGTCTTCAGCGAATTCCGGCACGCTCTCGTTCGTTTCATTAAATTTAGAACAGCCACTTACTCATGAGAACTGCGAAGGTCAGGAGGCAAGTCGAGCTGATGATGGCTGCGCCAAAGACGGCACCGCCCCGCTTAAAAATCACTTTAAAATTAACCGATAATCCCAGCGCGGCCATTGCCATGCCCAGGAAGATATAGGCGGCCTGGACAAGGACATCCAGGGCACTCTGGGAAAAGGGCAGGAAGGTGCCCAGAATGCTTGTCAGAATGAAGCCACCCAGGAACCATGGAATTGGTAATTTCTTCGGAACTGGTGCTTCACCCGCCGCGCTCTCCTTAACCAAGCGGTGCTGGTACCAGTAGCCGACGATCAGGGCAACAGGGGCCAGTAGGAGGACCCGGGACAGCTTCATAATCAAAGCGTTATCAAGGCTAGCCTCGCCAAAGGCTCCGCCAGCGGCGACCGCGTGGGCGATTTCGTGGAGAGAAGCTCCCGCAACGATCCCAAACTGGGGCGTCGTTAGGTGGAGGAGGGACTTCAGACCAATCTCTAAGAGGGTGAAGACGGTCCCCATCACACAAACGACGGCGACGGCAAGAACTTCATTTTCCCGTTTCCGTTCCTCATCCGCGGTTTCAATCTGTGGTGAGACTCCCATGACGGCGGCCGCCCCGCAGATACCGCAACCGCAGGCAGTTAGAATGGCTAGTTCATCCTCGGCGCCAAATTTCCGGCTCAGCCAGTAGGTGAGGATGATGGTCAGAGTAACGGCACAGGCCGCCACAAAAATTGTCTTGATACCCGCAGCGGCCAGTTTTGCCAGGTTCAAGCGAAAGCCAAGCAGGATTATTCCCAGGCGGAGGAACTTATTGGAAATAAAGGCAGTTCCCGGGCTGGCTGCTTGCCGGAGTCCGGCTGGCGTCAGCTGCATGGCAATTCCTAGCAAGAGGGCAATCACAAGCGCCCCAATCAGGTTGATATAGGGGAGTTTCGCCAGGAGCACTCCCGCTACTGAACAGGTCAAAGTCATTCCGGCCGCAAGCCAGAACGACCTCTTAACAAAAATTTGCATGGTGGTACAATCCTCCCAATCAATTTCTCTTCGTACCACTTTACCAGACCCCGGCTGAGAAGCAAGGGAAAGTTTGACCACGGTGCTTTCTTTTGTCAGGGGCAATTGAAGAGTGTAGAATGGTTGCCAGAAAAGAGGCAATTCAAGAAGGTGCCAAATCTTACAATAAGCGGGTGATCTTATCAAAATTAAGAATATTTCACTGGCGGAGCCCTATTCGTCGATTGATGTTTACCAGAGCAAAACGACCGTGCCGCTTCCTGGCGTAATGATCGTACCTGGGGGTAGCTACAACCAGATCATGGAGCGCGATTCGGAGCGGGTAGCGATAACCTTGGCCGCACACGCCTTTCAAGCCTTTGTGGTCCGTTACCCGGTAGTTGAACATAAGGATTACCAGGCTGCTAAGCGGGCGCTGGCCCAGGCGGGTGACTACCTGACCACCCACGCAGCGGAACTTGGCTTGGACCCGGAGCGTTTAGGAATTCTGGGCTTTTCCGCTGGGGGCCAATTGGCGGCGGCATACAGTAACCAACCAGATACTAAAGTGAAGTTTGCTGGACTAGGCTACCCGGTGATTCGGCCACTGATTGACCAACGGATGGGGGTAACGACTGAGGACGTGACCAAGCTGGTCACGCCCCAGACGCCGCCAACCTTTATTTGGGGTTCAATCAAGGACGACCTGACTCCCTACCTGGACCACATTGCTCCCTATGTGCAGGCACTAGCTGCTAACCAGGTTCCCTTCGAACTGCATGAGTTTAGCACTGGCGGTCACGGATTAGCCCTGGCTAACTACTACACTGGAATCGTGAACGGCGACCGGACCGATGAGCACATGGCCCGGTGGCTGCCGCTCTTTTTGGAGTGGCTACAACAGCTGGCAGGTTAATTGGATAAATAAACGGCGATTGGTTATGCTACCAGCCGCCGTTTTTAGGTTAAAGCGGGGTGACGGGGATCTGTTGGCTGGCTACCGCGGTAATGAAGTGCTGGTCGTGCTCCACGAATAGCAACGGGGGTTGGTATTCTTTAACCAGCTGGATTAACTGTTGCTGGTTGTAGGTGTCCAGGTAGTTTAATGGTTCGTCCCAGACATACAGCTGGGCGGGCGTCAGTAGTGAGCGGGCAAGTTCAACCTTCTTTTGCTGGCCCATGCTCATCTGCTCGATGGAGACGGTAAAGGTGGCCCGGTCCATCCCCAACTTGCGCAGGAGGCTGAGCAATAAGTCGTAGGGTAAGGAATGGCGGTCCGCAAACTGCTGGAGAGAACCAGTATTAGTGGCGTAGTCCTGGCGAACATAGGACACCGTGACGCCAGTTGGCAGGACGATGTTCCCATTGACATCTCCCCCGAAGTGCCCGGCGATGGCTTTGATGAGACTGCTTTTGCCAACACCGTTCGGGCCGACGAGGGCAAGCTGTTCTTGACGGTGAACCGTGCAGGTGAGGGGGTGGAAAAGCTGCCGACCAGCAAGCGTCAGGCTGACCTGGTCAAGGCTAAGGAGTGTTTGCTGGTGGGCTGGCTGGTAGTTGAGTGTCAAGGGGACCATATCTTCCACGTTTTCTAGGAGTCCCTGCCGCTCGGTGATGGCTTGGTCGAGCTGGTTAGCGGTCGCAATGGTCTTTTTCATCATTTTAGCCGCCTTAGCCCCGATAAATCCCTTGTCGGCGTGAGAATTGCCCTTCTTTTCGCCTTCCGCCCGCTGCGCCCACTGGAGTCGTTGCTGGCGGGCGGCTGTTAATTTCTTGATTTCGGCCTTGAGCTGGCGGTTAGCCGCCTGGGCATGCTGGTCCCGCTGCTCCTTGTGGCGGCGGTAGGCGGAATAGTTGCCCTGGCTAAGAACGAGCTGGTGGCGCTCAATCACGAGGGTGTGGTCAATGACCTGGTCGAGAAAGTCCTGGTCATGGCTGGTAATAATGAAGCCGCTCTGCTTATGGGCAAGGTAAGCAGCAACCTGCCGCCGTCCCGGCAGGTCGAGGTGGTTTGTCGGCTCGTCGAGGAGGAAGAAGACGTTGTCCTGGGCGAAGAGGGCGGCGAGTTGGACTTTAGTGCGCTCACCCCCGCTGAGAGTTTGGTATGGCTGCCATAACAGTGCCGGGTCGACACCTAGCAGTCCTAATTCCCGTTCAATCTGCCATTGTTCCAGAGCCTGGTTGGGACAGGCCGCGAGGAGGGCATCACCGCTGAGAAGTGTTTGGTCGGTAATCCTTAGCGGAAAGTAGGCAAAGTTCAGTTTGCTAGTTACCCGTCCCCGGTAGTCCCGCCGTCCTTGGAGAATCTGCAGGAGGGTGGTCTTTCCCCGGCCGTTGCGGCCCACCAGCCCAAGCCGCCAGTTACTGTTGAAATCTAAGTTGCAATCGGTAAATAGCGGGGGCTGTCCGGGGTAGGCGAAGTTTAAGTTACGGATGGTAATTGCTTGCATCAGCTTAATCACGTTCCTTTCGTTTTGGCACGCAAAAAGGCCCGCCCCCGGGTAGGACAGACCTTTAAAAAGCTGGCAGTTTACCAGTCCTTATTAGTGATCGATGATTGAAATAATAATCCTACTCGGAGCCGCCAATTCGCGTGCATAGTCAAAGTGGCGGCATAACGATGTGTAGAATTAAAACTTCAATGGTTGATCCCTCCGTTTAGTTGAATAGTGGTAGCCTAACAAGTTTTGCTTCGCTTGTCAACTTGATTATTTGTTCAGTTCACCGTCGGCAATCTTGTCAAGCAGTGGCCGGGACGGGATGAAGAAGAGCTGGCCGGACAGGATGTCGGAGAAGGTGAGCAGGTAGTCGCCGTTCTTTAACATGTTTTCCAGCATCAGCTTCGTGACTTTCCAGTAGCGGGAGTAGCCGATAAAGTAGGTCCCAGTGTTGCCGGTAGCGGGGTCGGAGTACGGCACGTTCATCCGCACGATCTTTTGTTCGACCCCGTCAATTTCCGCCTGGGAAGCGACGTTGTGGGCGTTCTTAAACTTTTCCTTTTCGTCCAATTCCAGGTCACTGAACTTCTTGCGGCCGACCGCCTTTTCCTGGGTTTCGGTCGTCAGCTTGTTCCAGATGTCCATGTGGTGGCGCCACTTTTGAGCAAAGGCGTAGGAACCATTTTCAAAGAAGGGATCTTCGTCACCGACAATGGCGTAGTCAGCGGCGTCTTCCACCTGTGGTGCCTCGGTACCATCAATAAAGCCGATGATTGCCCGACCTTCAAAGTAGCGGAAGCCCTTGGTCTCGTCTACGACCGTCGTGAAGTCCCGCAAGAAGAGCATACACTGGCTGATCAGCTCGTAGACAACGGCCTCGTCGTTAGCCCGGATGTGGAGGAAAATATCCCCCTTAGTAGCGGGCATTGAGTATTCTTCGCTGGCCAGCGTTTCGTAGGGTTCTAGTTCCTTTGGCTTTGGTGCGTCCGGGAAGAGGTAATCCCAAGCAGCACTGCTAAAGCCCAGTGAGGCCTTGAGGTTCCCCTTGTTGTCACGGATTCGCAGTGAACGGATGATGGCCTGGTAGCGGTCCACAAATTCCTGGATGGCTTCCTGTTCTTTTTCCTGGTCCTGGCGGTTAAGTTCCAATACAGTGAATTGAACGTGTTCACCAGCGTCTTTCCAGACATCTTGTGCTTTAGCTGGATTCATCGGCATGATAAAAGACTCCCTTCAAAAAAATTCCGATTACAATTTCATTATATCATTTCAGCGACCGTTGCCGAAACGTTTTCAAACCGGCAAATAGATTTGGGTTTACTTTCCTGCGGATTTTGGCATATGATATAACCATCAAGAATTATAATAAGAGGATTCAAACCATGACGAATATGAACAAGGAAGTTGTTTTTAAGATGCACCTGGTCGAAACGGCTCCCGAAGCACATGATGAATACTTAAACGCCCGGCGTGGTCAAATGATCACCGCGGTAGCGATTGAAGACGGGACGTTCGGAATGTACGCCTCCCACCGCCCGGAGGACCTCACTAAGAACTATACTTTTGAAGTTTACAATAACCAGGCAGCTTATGATGAACACGTTGCTGCTGGCCAGTACCAGCAGTTTAAGCAGGAGATGGCTGGGGTCATCGTCAACGACCAGGTAGTTGACTTGGAACCGCAATTTATGGGGCACCAGGATGTGGCGTTAAACATCAGCACCCCGAATGGCCTCTGGATCAACATTGTTCAGATTATCGTCAAGCCGGAGCACCTAGCTGACTACCAGCGGGTGGTGACGGCACAGTTGGAAAACGCCCTGAAGATTGATCCCGGAATTTTGGCAATCTACGCCGGGACCAAGCAGGGACGGCCAGACGATTGGGTGATTTACGAAGTATTTCAATCTGAGGAAAACTACCGTAACCACATCGCCAACCCGGACCACCAGAAGTACGTGGCTGCTAGCAAGGATTGGGTTCAAAATAAGCAGGTCGACCAGACGATTGGCGATGTGTTGGTTAATACTGGCAATAATTAGTAATAAAAAGGCAAGCACAATTTGAGATGCTTGCCTTTTTTATAGGTTTTATCATGGAGAGATTTATGATAGGGAGATTACTTTTGTTCCATTACCTTTTCGCCGTTGGCAGTGATGGTAAAGGTCTTGTTAGCGGCGTCGGCTTCCAGAACGGCAACGTTAGCACCGTCCTTGTCCTTCCGCGTAATCGTGATCGTAGTTTCGCTTGGGGTCTGAACATCGATTGAACCATCGAGGTCGAAGGCAGCGAACTTGTTCCGCCAGGAGAGCAGGTCGAGGAGGTTCTTAACAACTGGGCGTTGCACTTCCTTGGCTACTTCGTCCTTCGTGTAGTAGTGACGGTTGATGTTCCGCCCTTCCTTGGTCTTTTCGAGCAGGTCCAGGTCGTTGGAGCCGGCCAGCAGACCAACGTAGTAGATCATTGGGATCCCAGGGGCGAATACTTGGAAGGCCCGGGCTAACAGGTAGGCCTTGTCGTCGTCACCGAGGGCGGAGTAGTAAGTGGAGTTGATCTGGTAGATGTCCAGGTTATGGTATTCAGCACTGGAGTACTTCCGCTTAACGTTGGCACCGACCTTGTACAGTTCGTTGGAGGAGTATTCGATTTCGTCGTCGCTCAGGATGTCCTTGGCGTCGACAACCCCGATTCCGTCGTGGGTGTCTAGGGTAGTGAACTGCTTCATTGGTGACATCTTCAGCCAGTTAGCCAGGCGGTTCGTCTTACCAGAGTACAGGGTGTACAGGGTGGTCATTGGCAGGGCAAAGTCGTAAGTGAAGTAGCCGTGCTTAGAAATCTTTTCTGGAATCGTGTAGTGCTCGTGGATTTCTGGCAGAATTTCGGCTTGGTAAGGGGCCAGGATTTCCCGGACTTCGTTTAAGAGGTCCCAAATTTCTGGTTCCACGAAGAAGTCGTTCGTGTCGACCTTCTTAACGGCGTAGGCAAAGGCGTCCAGCCGGATTAAGTCGGCACCGTGCTTAACCATGTCAATCAGGGTTTGCTTGAAGAATTCTTGGGCAACCTTGCTCTTGACGTTGATGTCGATTTGCTCTTCGCCAAAGGTGTTCCAGAGGTGTTCCTTGCTGCCGTCGTCGAATTCGATTTCTTGTTCTGGGGCCTTGTCCTTCCGCTTGTAAATCAGGTCAATGTCCTTTTGGGTTGGGCGGCCCTTACCAGCAGCTTCCCAGAACTTTTCCCAGCGGATGAAGAAGTCGCTGTACTTGGAATCGTCGTGGTTCTTCTTGAAGTCTTGGTACATTTCGGACTTCCGGGAGATGTGGTTGATCATGAAGTCAAACATCAGGTAGTAGTCTTCACCAAGGGCTTCCACGTCGTCCCAGTTACCAAAGGCGGAGTCGACAACGTCGTAACGGTAAGGGGCAAAGCCACGGTCACCAGTTGATGGGAAGAATGGCAGCAGGTGGACACCACCGATGGCGTCACCGATGTATTCCTTGAGGACTTCGTGGGTTTCCTTAATGTTCTTTGCCATTGAGTCAGAATAAGTAATCAGCATTGCTTTGTTTTGAATTGGCATAGTGTAAACCTCCAAGATCTATTGCGCTTGTTTAGCGTTGTGACGGGTTGCAAAGAAAATAATCAGGGCGATAATGATCAGGGCCACGCCGTAGACCGGGAACGGTGCGGCTAAGCCCATCCCACTGGTTGGTTGACCAAGCAGGCGGTTCGTCCATTCTGCAATTGATGGTGAGAAGAATGAACCAAAGTTAAAACCAATCAGGCACAGTGAAGTAACGAGCGGTTGCCGGTTGGCGGGTGCTAAGTCAGGCAACAGGTTGAAAATCAACGGTGAAACTAACTGGAGTGGGAAGCCGATCAAGAGCAGCCCGATAACCATCAGGGCGAAGTTGTGACCGGCAAAACCAAACAGGAAGTTGGACAGGGCCATCAGTCCCAAACCGAGGTAAACGGTCCCGAAGCCGAGGCGCTTTTGAATTGCCCCGTAGAAGATACCACCAAGAGTGGCTCCAATCAGCATCAGTGATAGGAACATTGAGGAACCGGTGTAGTGGCTACCGTTAATCGCAACGGAGAGACCAGGGAACCGGTTTTCCATTCCCACGTAGTCAACGACCAGCAGGAAGGCAAACAGAACCAGCAGGTAAACGACCGGACTGATCTTGGTGATTTCTTTCTGGTCGCTTTCGGTCAGCTCTTCGGCCAGGCTGTCTTCGTCCACGTGATCATCCTGAGCCTTGCTGTCGTCGGGAACCCGCATTGCGAAGAAGAGCAGGACGAGGAAGGCAAAGAAGTAGACGGCGAAGGAGCTGTGCCAACCGGCGAAACTCAGGAAGAGTCCGGCAATGGTCAGCGTGCAGGCTTGACCGATTTGTTCCGCCGCGGCCCGCCAACCGAGCATTTGAGCCCGTTCAGAACCATCGTACCAGACGGAAATCATGGAAATGGCCTGGGAGTTGTATAACCCATAACCAGCACCCAGAATCAACCGGGAAATCAAGATTGTCATGTAGTTGTCAACGAACATTGGCACAATCCCGGCTAAGCCGACAATGGTAACCCCGGCCATGATGATCTTCTTATCCGAAATGTGGAACCATTCCTGGATGAGTGGCGAGAGGACCACGAAAATCATTACGGCAAAGGATGGTGTCGTCACCAGGTACTCAGACTGGGTCTGACTGATGTGCAGGGCGGCTTTCAACTGCGGAAGCGACCCCTGAATAGCGTAAGCACTGGTAACCATCAGTGAAACCGATAGAAACGCGAGCTTAGTAATAATTGAATGTTTATTATTCATAGTTCTGTTATCGCTTTCTTGATAATTTTGATAAACGATTATCATTTGCTTGTGACTATAATATACAACCGTGTTTTGTAAATGTCAAACGTTTATCAATAAGAATTGCAATCACTTTCATTGTTGCGGGACTTGGGTTAAATGAAAATGAGAATGAAAACTTGCTGCTGTGCGACTTGATGGAACCTTACCGAAATTGATCAAGAATGAGCAACATGGTAATAAAAAACGGGACGAAGCTAGTTTAGCTGGCCGCTCGTCCCATTCACATTGCAAGTATTTAATTAATATTGGCGGTTGTACTCGTACACTAACTCAGGTTCCCGCCCGGTCCGCTGGTAGTTGTTGAGGGCGTCGATCTGGGCCATTTCCGCTGGGGTCAGCGTAAAGTCATAGATATCAGCGTTCTGGGCAATTCGGGCTTCGTGGACTGACTTAGGAATAAAGGAAACACCGTTTTGCAGGTGCCAACGGAGAATCACCTGGGCTGGCGACTTTTGGTGCCGGGCCGCAATCTGCTTGAGGACGTCCTGGTCGAGGACCGTGCCCCGGCCGAGGGGACTCCACGCCTGGGTAATAATCTGGTGGTCCTGGTTGAACTTGAACAGGGGCTTTTGGGTCAGCAGGGGGTGGAGCTCGATTTGATCGACGACCGGCATCTCGTGGGCCTGAGTTGCCAGATACTGAAGGTGGATCATTTCAAAGTTGCTGACCCCGATCGACTTGGTGAGGCCCTCCTTCTTCATGTCCTCAAAGGCCCGCCAGGTTTCGAAGAAAGACCGTTCAATTGGCCAGTGGACCAGGAGCAGGTCAACGTAGTCTAACTGAAGCTTTTGCAACGATTCCTTGACGGAGGCAATGGCCCGGTTGTAGCCTTGGTTTTCTTCGGCCACTTTGGTTGTGACGAAAATTTCATCGCGGGGCAGGGCGAGCTGTTTTAACGCCGTCCCGACCTCCGCTTCATTTCCGTAGAGCTGGGCGGTGTCAAAAAGGCGGTAGCCGTCTTCAAAGGCGTGCTGGATGGCCGCCGTCATTGTGTCTTTACCATCGACCTTGTAGAGACCGAATCCTTCTTGGGGCATTTGTTGACCGTCTGCTAGGGTCAGGTAGTTGTCTTGAATATTCATTAGATTACCCTCTTTCTTTACTGTTTAGTTTACCACGAGTGTAAAAAGAGCGCTGAAACTGAATGATTTCAACGCTCGTTGTATTAAAATTTTTAGTTCATCAGACTCTTCGTTACCCGGGCTAACTGCTCGACTGCCTGCTGCCCGACCTGCATGGTGGTGTTTTTATCGGTGTAAACGGCGATGGTGTAATCCGTGCCATTGTCATTTTTAACGTAACCGATACTGTTAACCATCCACTTGGATTTGCCATAGCTCAGCCACCCGTTCTTGATGGCGAAGTTGCTGCTGTCGGCCGAGATTCCCCAGTTCTGGTCTGCCTCAACATTGCGCATTAGCTTTGCAATCAATTCCTGGTCCTGTTCGGTTAAGAGGCTGGACTTGTAAAAAATATTGTTGAGCAGTTTAATCTGGTCACGGGGCGTTGTCGTTGATAAGCCCCAGTTGCTGTTGGCCGTCGAATCGTTCATCCTGAAGCGGTTAAACGTGGCTTGCAGTCCCTGGCGTCCCCCGAGGTCGCTGAACAGTTCCGTAGTGGCGTCGTTGTCACTCTGCTCAATCATTTCCTTGGCTAGGCTAGTTTGGTGGTCGCTGAGGCCGTTGGGTTGTTTAACCAGCATCCCGGCGAGGATCGCAACCTTGACGGTGCTAGCCATGTGGAAACGGTGGCCGGGGACGTTTGACCCCGTATAGATCCGGTGGGTCTTTGGCGAATACACCGCAATTCCCACGTTATCATTTGAAGTATAGATGACTTTGTTCCAAGCATTTTGTAAGCGACTATTGAGGGAGCCGTAACGGTGAATTCCCCAAACCGCAAGCAGGATAATAATTATTATTGCCCAAATTGTGCGTTTGCGCCGTTTAGTCCGTGGCTGCATTTACTAACGCTCCTTTTAATAAAAAATCCGCATAATTACCATAATACATGGAATAGGAGAAAAATAAAGCGCCCCCTTAAAAACTTAACCAAGATTTTGCGATTTGTTAGGAAATCGTTACATTCATACTGCCAATTTTCGGCTATCATAGTTGAATATGGACAATAAGGAGTAATTTTGACAAACAATGAGAAAATTGATTATTAAGTGTCTACTTGTAATACTTAGCTTTAACCTCAGTCTGCTCAGTCTCGGTGGGCTAGTGAAGGCGGACGCTGGCAGCTTTTATCAAATGAAGGCCCGGTCCGCCTATGCAATTGACACGGAATCGGGTCAGGTATTGTACGAAAAGAATGCTCAGAAGACTTACCCGGTCGCCTCGGTTACCAAAATTCTGACCCTGGCCGTGATTGAACAGGATATCCGTGCCCACAAGCTGAACTGGAACCAAAAAATTACCGCTAGTCCGGCCGTAGCCCAGATGGCGAATGACCCCCGCTGTTCGAACGTTCAGCTGAACGCCGGTGAAAAGTATACCGTGAAACAGCTGGTTGAATCGATGATGCTTGTTTCAGCGGATGGCAGTACCGAGGCGTTGGCCCTTGCGGATGCCGGCAGCACCGCCGCTTTTAATAAGAAGATGCAGGCGGTGGCACATAAGGCGGGCGTGGATGACGCTAAGATTTATAACATGGTTGGTCTGCCGAACAGCTACATGGGTGCGCACGCCCTCAAAGGGGTCGACAAGGACGCGGAAAACCTCTTTTCAGCTAAGGATATCGCTCTGATTTCTAAGTACCTGATTGAAAAGTATCCGGAAACGTTGCAGATTACCTCGACCAAGTTTGCCGATTTCGACGTCAGTGCCGACCACAAGGAGCACATGACCAACATTAACTCCCTGCTTCCGCAGAATGGGGCCGCACCGAAGGACTGGCAGATCGATGGGCTTAAAACCGGAAATACCGATGAGGCCGGTAAGTGTATCGTTTCAACCGGAACCTACGCGGGCCGGCGGGTCATCGTGGTGGCTCTGCATACGGATGGTGACTGGAATGACCAGTCCAAGATGCAAAAGGAATTTTATGAAGCCCTGTCCAACGGCTACCAGCCGGTGGCCCTCAATAGTATCAAGGCCTTTCCCAAGAAGCTGCAACAGCGCCATGTCGTTTACGCCAAGAAGCAGCATTCGACGGTCTTGGCCCTGACTAAGAAGACGGCTATCTGGCTGCCGAAAAATACTTCTTGGGCACAAACCAGTCCGCAGCTGCAGCTGGCTAAGAAGCACCAATCAATGACTGGCCAGCTTGAAGCACCCCTGACGAAGGGGGAACAAGTCGGTTGGATTAAGCTGCAGCCGGCAGGAATGCCAGAGGCAAAGGTGCCAGTTCAGGTTACGAAGACGATTCAAAAAACATTCTTTTAGGGGAAAGCAAAAGCTCCGCAAACCAGGGATTGGGATGCGGAGCTTTTGCTTATGCTTAAAACGTGCTTAGTATTCAACGTGCCACTTAATGGTGTAGGTCTTTTCTTCACCTGGGTGGAGGTCAACGTTGCCGAACTCTGGGTGGTGCGGCGTGTCCGATAGGGTTTGAGCTTCCATGGCGATCCCACTGTGGGGTTGAACCTCACCATGGTTGTAAACCGTTGGGTCGTTGGAGTTCATCGTGTACATTACCAGCCCGTTCCGGTCGGAGTAGAGGCTCATCTTGCGGCCGCTTTCCGGATCGGCCAGGACGGCTACTGGTTTCTCCAGACTTGGTTCTACTTCCCAGATGTCGTCAAAACCATTTTCCTTGGTCGCGGCCATTGGCTGGAGGGCCTCCGCCAGCTTAGTCGGCTTGCTGAAGTCAAATGGGGTACCGGCGTTGGCGACCTTTTCACCCGTCGGAATCTTGCCGTCGTCGACCGCCAGGTGGTGGCTGGAGTTAACGTAGAGTGTTAGGTCATCAATCGTTGGCGTTGCGGCCTTGGAAAGGTTCCAGTAGGTGTGGTTAGTTGGGTTGAAGAGCGTATTGGCGTCGCTAGTGGCACTAAATTGCAGGCTCAGGTTGTCGTCGTTATCCAAGGTGTAGGTAGCAACAACATGCATCTTCCCCGGGAAAGTATCCATTTCTTCGGTCAGGGTCAAGCTGAGTGTCACTGAAACGGCGTCGTCAGTTAGCTTCGTGCCGTCGACGTGCCAGATATGATTGTAGAAGCCGTTTTTGCCACCGTGAAGGGTGTTTTTGCCCTCGTTTTGTTCTACTTGGTATTCCTGGCCGTCAATTTGGAATTTACCGTCGGCAATCCGGCCCGCAACCCGGCCAATCAGCCGGTTGGTACAAAAGCCGTTGCCGGTAAACTCGTCCAGGTTTTCTGAAGTTAAGACCATGTCAGCTAATCCGCCGTCCTTGGTTGGCACCTTAAACGATTGCAGCAGGCCGGCAAAGTCGAGGATCCCGGCTTGGACGCCGTGGTCATTGACCAAAACAAACTTGGTAACGGGCTGGCCGTTAAACTTGCCAAAAGGTACTTTTACGATTTCCATCTGAAATTGTCCTCCTTGTAAGTAAGCGTTTTAACATTTACTTAACATTTTACCACATTTTTCCTAGGATGATTGCTAGTGCGCTAAAATGAATGGGAGGAGGTTGGAAGATGAAAACAAACTGGTGGCCCCGTTTCAAGGCTAGCTTTCACCGCAACTTTATGGACTTTCTAAAGATTTTTGCGGCGGAGGATGAGTTTATCAATAAGCATAAGCGCAAGAGCAGCATGATTAGCGAACAGGAACGCTACGGCAAGGATGACGGGAAGAAAAATGACCCCAATTAAGGCCGGAGTGGGACCAACCCCAAATAGGCTAGCTACGCGTTGAAAGACAAACCGAGAGAGTGAGAAAAAACGCCCCAAACCGGCTAGCGAGCTGATTTGGGGCGTTTGTCTTCGAACCTCCGCAAGGATGGCTAGGTTGGTCAAACGCTGATTTATCAGCGCTTGAACTGCCAGCCAGCTACTGCGCTGAGGCATTACTAACTTTAAAATATTAAAGAGGTTGAGTTAATTCCCAGCCTCTTGCTAGTTCTTAACTATTATAAAGATAACGTGGAAAACCAATAGGCTAACTGCGCTGTTCGCTTTTTATTAAAGTAATCGGGCTTATGTCACAGCCCCATTTCCCACTCCCGTTTAGTTTAACGTTGCTGTTTGTCTTTCTGAACGGCCTGCTTGAAGGCCTGGTAGTCCATACTGACTTGTTTAACGTACTGCAATGACCAGTTGGCCAGTCCTTCATCGAGAACTTTTTGGTGCTTGAGGTAGCCGCGGATCATCGGCGAGGTCGGACTTTGGGAATGGGCCATGGCGAGCAGGAGGGTACAGACCTGACAGTAGAGCTGGAAACTATCCAGGTCCAGCTTGCTGACGTTGATTGATTCCTTCATGTCACGGAATTAGCGAACGTAATAGCTGCGGCTGCCAAAACGGGTGCTTGCCAGGAAGGAATCTGAACTCGATTGCAGGATCCGCTGGGCGGTGACGATTCGGCGCCCAGCCTGGATTCCATTGTGAATTGCTTCTTGAACCTGCAAGCTGAGGAGGTTGTAACGAAGGGGAAGGGCCTCCTTGAGTTGGAGGACGATGTGGCTGCCGTCCAGCCCGGTCAGCATGATTAGGTAACAGCGGGTTCCAAAGCTGCCAACTCCGACACTGTAACGGATAATATCGGAAATGTGGAAGTTGGCAAGAAGGACTCGGACATCTTCGCGGGCATTCTGCCGGTAGAAGTTGTAGCCTGCCACCACCTGCTGGTAGAGGAGGGGGCCAAGGTGCTTGGCCCGTGGCGGGTTATACTTAAAGACCAGCTGGCCAAGTTCGTTGGTGGTCCCCATCTTTTGGACGATTTCTTCGGAATTGCTGTGCTGGCTTTTCTTCATAATTTTCTCGAGCAGGTAATTCATTTCCGCGTTGCCATCACCGAGGGCGTTGATGGTATTGACCATGTCGTTGATTTCAAAGGAAGAATAAAAAATTTCGGAGAGGGTCATCCGGTTGGCCCGTTTAATAGCGTGCCGGTAGGTCTTGGTCGTTAGCTTGAGCGGTTCCTTGAGGGCGTCGTGGTTAAAGCCCTTTTCTTCCCCCGACCAGTTCGGCGCTGACCAGGAGGCGTTTCAGGTCACTCTCCCAGTTGCCAATTCGGGACTCGTCAAAGTCGTTGAGGCCAAAGAGCAGTTGTCGTTCCGGTGAGGCATAGAAGCCAAAGTTATTGACGTGAGCGTCTCCACTGATGACAATGGGGATATTGCTCTGGTGATGCTCTTTTAAATCGCATTCCATCAATTCCGCGGTGCCCCGAAAAAAGGCAAATTGGCTTGCCAGCATCCGTTGGTGGCGCAGGGGCAGTAGTTCGGGAATCATTTTAGATTCGGTCATCTGGATGGCTGCCACGGGGCCCCCTGTCGACGGGGACGAAGGTACTCAGGTCTTGGCTGGTCACCTTTTGCTGGATGTTGCGGCCGGTGCGTTCCAGTTCCTGCTTACTCTGGTGTAGCTGCAGCCGTTTTAAGTCAAAAATATCTAAATTAGGATTAGTCATGGGTAGACTTCCTTTCCGCGCTTGCGTTGGTGCTAGTAATTCTCATTTTGGCATTTTCGTTAAGTTGGTAAACAATATTTGTTTTGATAATGGTTATCTGCCACAATAAAGGTAACTATGGAAAAGGAGCTGGTAATGGTGATTATTGCAGTAGACGATTTGCTCGCCCAACACCTACACGTCAACACGCGGGCACGGTTCAAGAGCCAGCTGGGTAATGCACAAAACTGGTCGGTCCGGGTGACGGGTGACTTCATGATTGTTATGAATAACCAACTGGCCCTGCCCGTCATCGTGCGCCACCCCCAGCGCTTTAATGATTCCCGGTCATTCATGGCGGCGTTTAAGCGCCAATTCCTCGCCCTGCTGGAGCTTTCACCGATTCCGCACGCAAAAATCAGCCTGATTCGCAACGCTCAGTTTGCCACTGTGAGCTTTGAGAGGGGCGTCAACGCGGCGGCGGCCCGCTATCTCCAGCATTACGCTGACCTATTAAATGATCATCAGGGGACAATCGACTGGAGCAAGCAGCCTCACAATGCCGAACTCGCCTTACAGCTGGCGGAGGAGACCTGGAAGAAGGACCCGGTATCGGGAGAAAAGCTGCCAATCATGGACTTCTTTGAAGACTACGCGATGATGAACTTTCACTTGCCAGCCCATCCCGACTTTAATGAGCATAACCGCACCTACCTCTACCGCTCCTCATCCTTAAACGATATTATGAACGCGGTGGCAGTCAACCAGCAGTTCTTGACGGACTATCGCCGCCTGCTCGACCGTCATGGCAAGAGTGACCAGATTATTGATAGGAATGTTGACGTGGCCGCGGACTACTGTTCATATTGTGAGGCGAACGGGATCTCGCCCCTGGATGACTTGGCCTTACCGTATTATTATCTTCTCCACTACGATGAGCTGCAAGATGAAAACATTTCTGACACGGCCTTGAAGGGTATTGCGACTGGCTTGCGTGAGTTTGCTCGTTTTATGCGGGCGCAGCAGCTGTTTAGTGACGATGACTTCAGCCAGTTTAACCAGGCGGTGGCTCAGGGCTGGGACGCCCTCCATTCTCAGCAGCGGACCTACCACTTGCAGCAGTTGCTGCGACGGATTCAACTGCAATTTGACCGGCAGCGGCAGAACGTGCGGCGGCCCCTTGATGTGGCCCGGCAAAACTTCCGCGTGCGGGTCGAACTAGCCGATTATTCCCCGCAGATGTGGCGGGAATTTGAGGTTAGCGGGGATACCCGCCTCGACAAGTTGTGTTTTCAGGTCCTTACGCTCTTTAACGTCCGGGGCAACCACCTCTTTGACCTCTGGGCGGGGACAACTGGCTACCAGCTGCCGCTTTTGGACAGCGGCTATGAAGAGACGGCCAGCCTGACAAAGCACTGGCTTGGCGAATTTAAGGCGGGTGACCAGCTGACCCTTAACTACGACTTTGGTGATTCCTGGAAATTTATCATCCGGCTGGTGGCAACCTCTGGCGTACCCCGCCGTTCTAATGGTGACCGGGCAAAACTTCTGGCGGGGTTTGGCCGGGGAATCATTGAGGATATTGGCGGCCCGACTGGTTTGACACAGGCGGCTAAGGATGATTTGACACTCAACCAGCCCCTCGATATTGCCGCGGTTCAGGAACGCTGGGGAGCGGCAATTACCAGCTTGCAGCGGCACTACGAATAGGAAAAGAAACTTAACACGACGCGTCAGTGGGGTACAATGAACTTAATTCAATGATGAAAGAGAGCGTTGCAGATGACAGAACAAAACGAAACGATTCCGGAAACGATGCGGGCGTGGGCGGTCACCACTCCGGGGCCGGTCGACGGCGACCGGGCACCGCTTAAACTGGTGGAGAAACCCGTCCCGACGCCTGGCCGTGGAGAAGTGCTGGTTAAGGTCTTGACCTGTGGGGTTTGTCATACCGACCTCCACGTCACGGAGGGGGACCTGCCAGTTCACCGTGAACACGTGACGCCAGGGCATGAAATCGTTGGGCGGGTCGTTGCCCAGGGACCGGAAACCCAACGCTTTGCCCTTGGTGAACGGATTGGGATTCCGTGGTTTCGGCATGCCTGCGGGGTCTGCAAGTTCTGCCGGTCTGGTCACGAAAACCTGTGCCCCCACTCCGTTTACACCGGCTGGGATCATGACGGCGGCTATGCCGAGTACGTAACTGTTCCAGAAGGCTTTGCCTACCGGATTCCGGAACGTTTCGATTCCTTAACCGCGGCGCCGCTATTGTGCGCGGGCATCATTGGCTACCGGGCCTTCGAACGGGCGAACGTTCCTGCCGGTGGGCACTTGGGCCTGTACGGCTTTGGCGGATCCGCACACATTACGGCCCAAATTGCCCTGGCTCAGGGGATTGAAGTCCACGTCTTTACCCGTGGCAAGGATGCCCAGAAGTTTGCCCTTGAGCTAGGCTGTGCCTCGGCGCAGGGGGCCTATGACCCGGCACCAGTGCCACTGGATTCCGCAATTATGTTTGCCCCCGTTGGCGAAATGGTCCTGCCGGCGTTAGCGAGCCTTGTTCCCGGGGGAACCCTGGCCCTGGCCGGTATTCACATGTCGGATGTGCCAACGCTGAATTACCAGGACTACCTTTTTCACGAAAAGACGCTGACCAGTGTGGAAAGCAACACGCGGCGGGACGGAGAGGAATTCTTGACCCTGGCGGATCGGCTCGACATTGAACCAGCCGTGACGGAGTACCCGTTTGAGCAGGCGGACCAGGCCCTCCGCCACGTTAAGGGTGGCAACATCAAGGGTGCCTGCGTGCTCCGGGTTAGCAAAGAATAACGATGTTTGCTAAGATAGTGATTATTAATAAGAGAAATGAGGAATAGACATGGATTATCCACAACTTGATTTAACCAAGGCGGAGGGGCCCCAGGCAACGATCAAGACTAGCTTAGGGGAGGTCAGAGTGCAGCTCTTTGCTAAGCTGGCACCGAAGACCGTTAAGAACTTTGTCGAACTTGCCAAGAAGGGCTACTACAACGGGGTGCTTTTCCACCGGGTGATTCCCGACTTTATGATTCAGGGCGGGGATCCTACCGGTACCGGCCGCGGTGGTGAAAGCATCTATGGCGAGGCCTTCGAAGACGAGTTCAGCGACCAGCTCTTCAACTTTAACGGTGCCTTGTCCATGGCTAACGCCGGCCCAAATACGAACGGTAGCCAATTTTTCATTGTGTCCGCCAGCCGGGTGCCCGCAAATATGCTGGAACAGATGAAGATGGTTGGTTACCCTCAGGAAATAATTGACCACTACAAGGAAACGGGCGGCACGCCATGGCTAGACCATCGGCACACCGTTTTTGGTCAGGTGATTTCCGGGATGGAGATTGTTGAAAAAATTAGCAAGGTCGACCGGGATGGCATGGATAAGCCAAAGGAAGACGTTGTGATGAACGAAATTACAATTGAAGAATAGTTAAAAGGGAGGTGCCTTCAACTAGTCAAACTAGGACTGGACCTCTCCTTTTTACGGTTAAGTTTGCTTTTCCCAGGGTGTTTTGCCGGCAGAGCGGTCGTACCTAGGGGTGGTTTACCGAGATAATCAAGAGAGGATGGTACAAATGAAAATAACGTCTGCTAATCTTTACATGATTGATTTGCCGCTGCGATTTCCGTTCTCTACCAGTGCGGGGTGCTTAACAAGCAAAGACTTTATTCTCCTATCTTTGACTAACGAGGATGGCGAGACCGGGTACGGTGAATGTTCAGCCTTTACTACCCCATTTTATACGGAGGAGTTTAGAGGGAGTGCCCTGCTGCTGCTAAAAGATTGCCTTCTTCCCGCAATTCTCAACCAGGAAATTACTACTCCCGACCAGCTTCAGGAGCTTTTTTCTGGTATTAAGCGCAACAATATGGCCAAAGCGGCAGTTGATACTGCACTCTGGGACCTCTTTGCAAAACAAAAGCACCAATCACTGGCGGCAGCAATTGGTGGCAATAAAAAGCAGGTTTTAGCGGGAGTCAGTATAGGCATTCAAAATTCACCGGACCAGCTAGTTAACAAAGTGCGTCGTTACGTCCGGGCTGGCTATCAACGGGTAAAAGTAAAAATTAAGCCCAACGCTGATTATGAGTACTTAAAGGCGGTACGTGACCGGTTTCCAGGCCTGATGCTGATGGCCGATGCTAATTCTGCCTACCGCCTAGGCGACCTGGATAAGCTCAAACGGTTAGACGAGTTAAAACTGATAATGATTGAACAGCCGTTGGAAGCAGACGATCTGCTTCACCATGCCAGTCTGCAACGGGAACTCACTACGCCACTTTGCCTGGATGAAAGCATCAACGGCCTTGCCGACGCGAAGGCACTGTTCCAGCTCGGGAGCGGAAAGATTATTAATATTAAGGTCGGCCGCGTTGGTGGCCTAACGGTGGCCCGCCAAATTCAAGCCTTTGCTGCTAAGAACGGGATTGAATGTTGGTGTGGGGGAATGCTCGGGTCTGGTGTTGCCCGGGCCGCTGACATTGCCGCGGCTGCGCTCCCCGGATATACCCTGCCGAACGATATTTCTGCCTCCAGCCGTTACTTTTTCCAAGATATCATTACACCGGAAATCGTTCTTCATGATGGCAAAATCAATGTTCCGACTAAGCCGGGGATTGGTTTTGGGCTTAATTGGGGTGTTATTCACCGCTATACGGTTAAAAAGGTTTCTTTATGATTAACGGCTCTTATTAGTCATTACGTGCTTATTTCGCCTGTTCCGTCAATAGCTGCCAGAGTTTCTGCTGGTCGGCCGAGAGGACCTCGGTTTCCCGAGTCGCCAGTGAAAGTCTGAAAGTCGGCTGGTCGTCGTCGGTGATCGCGAGGACAACAACATCGTCACTCGGGACAATTGCCAGCTGGGTCAGAAATGAAATCCCCAGATTTTCGGCCACCATCGCCTTGATCACGTGGATGTCAGGTGTGCGGAAAAGGACCTTCGGGCGGAAGTGGGCGTTATGGCACATCTGCTTGAAGGCCTGTTCGTGGAAAAATTCGCTTCCTGGAACGATGAAACGTTCATTTTTAAGAGCAGCAAAAGAGACCTTCTTTTGACGGGCCAGCGGGTGGTTCTTGCCGACGATGACCTTAAAAGGATAGCGGGCAAATTCCTGGGTGTGTAGGCGGGCCTGGCGGAGGGCTTCCAGAGAGCCGAGGAGGGCAATGTCTAGCTGGCCCTGTTCCAGCATCCGCAACAGCTCCTTGGAGCCGTGTTCATAGGTGTCGAGGTGAGACATCAGCTTGGCCCGCATCAGCATCGGGGTGAGCGGGGGGAAGTAGTAGTTGCCGATAATTGGCGGCAGGCCAAAGCGAATCCGGGTCGACTGGGTCCGTGCAATTTCTTCCCGGGCCACCCGGAGTTCGTTAAGGATGACCGTGACGTGGTTGGCAAACTGCTGGCCCGCTGGTGTGATGTGCAGCTGCTTATGAACGTGGTCCCGGATGAAAAAGGCACTGCCAAAGTCCTTTTCTAAGCGCTGAATGGCCATCGTGATTGTCGGCTGGCTGACCTGGAAGTGAGCAGCAACCTGGGAAAAATTTTGGTATTTGACTAATTTTTGGTAGTATTCAAGATCCTTGATTTTCATACATAAATCCCCCTAGATCAGTAATCGAAGCCTGGTATATCAACTTTATTGATAGTGTAACATAAGTTTGACTATAAATTAGTGGCCCTCTTATGATGGGAATCGTTAATTGCATAAGAAGTAAGATTAGAGAGGGATAGTGACACTATGATGCGTAAGGGAATGCAAATCTTAAATGACCCCTTTAAAAATAAAGGAACGGCGTTTACAATGGCGGAACGCCGTAAACTGGGGCTGCTGGGCCTGCTGCCAACCCACGTGCGGACGATCGAAGAACAGGCGGCAGAAACCTACGCTTTGTACCAGTCTAAAACGTCGGGAATTGAAAAGCGCCACCTGCTGATGGAAATTTTCAATACCAACCGGACCTTGTTTTTCTACCTGATGAAGCAGCACATTACCGAATTCATGCCGATTGTTTATGATCCGGTAATTGCCGAGTCCATCGAACAGTATGATGAGCGTTACTTGCGGCCTCAGGATGCCGCCTACCTGGATGTCAACCATCCGGAGGACATTGCCACGGAGCTGGCCGATGCCGCTGACGGTCGTGATATTCGCCTGATCGTGGTCACCGATGCGGAGGGAATCCTGGGAATTGGTGACTGGGGTGTCAACGGGGTCGATATTTCGGTCGGGAAGCTGATGGTCTACACCGCCGCCGCTGGCATTGACCCGGCCCAGGTCCTGCCGGTATCGATTGACGCCGGGACCGATAACCAGCAGCTGCTGGATGATCCTAACTACCTTGGCAACCGCCAGCACCGGGTTCGTGGCGACCGGTACTTTGCCTTTATCGACCGCTTCGTCGAAGAAGTTGAGAAACTCTTCCCCAAGAGCCTGCTCCACTTCGAAGATTTCGGTCGGGGCACCGCGGCCCGGATCCTCGATAAGTACCAGGACCAGATTTTAACCTTTAATGATGATATTCAGGGTACCGGGATCATTTCCCTCGCCGGGGTCCTGGGTGCCATGAACATCTCTAAGGAAAAGCTGACCGACCAGACCTTCCTGACCTTTGGCGCCGGAACTGCCGGTATGGGAATCGCTAAGATGCTGTACGAGGAACTGATTCGGCAGGGGATGGAGCCCGCGGAAGCGAAGAAACGCTTCTACCTGGTTGACAAACAGGGGCTCCTCTTCGAAGACACGCCGGGTTTGACCCCGAAGCAAAAACCGTTTACCCGTCAGCGGGCCGAATTTGCAAATGCTGGTGAGCTGACTGACCTGCTTTCCGTAGTCAAGGCGGTGCACCCAATGGTCATGATTGGGACCTCGACCCAGCCGGGAGCCTTCAGTGAAGCAGTCGTCAAGGAGATGGCGGCCCACACTAAGCGACCAGTGATTTTCCCACTATCCAACCCCACTAAGCTGGCCGAAGCCAAGGCGGCTGACCTGCTAAAGTGGACTGCTGGCCGGGCCCTAGTTGCCACCGGAATCCCGGCGGGGACGATCAATTATGACGGCGTGGATTACCACATTGGTCAGGCCAATAACGCCCTGATTTACCCGGGGGTTGGCTTTGGGGCCCTGGCCGCCCAAGCCAAGCTGTTGAATGATGAGATGATTGCAGCCGCCGCGCACGCCCTGAGTGGCATTGTCGACCCTGACCAGCCGGGGGCCGCCGTCCTTCCGCCTGTGGAGAAGCTAGCGGACTTCTCGAAGCGGGTTGCCATCACGGTTGCCCAGTCGGCAATCGACCAGGACTTGGCCGGCGAGGGAATCACAGACGCCCAAACGGCTGTGGAAAAAATGACCTGGGAAGCAAAGTATTAAATATGCCGTCACCTGATTAGCTATTTGATAAGCACTTGCAAGCAAAATGTTAATCTAGCTTGTGAAAATAAGCTTAATTGTGAAAATGCTCCAGCAACTTTTTGAAGTTAAGGGGCATTTTTTGTTTTTAAAACCTTGTGAAAAAATCACACCATCTAAATGAAAAGGCTATCACGTCGGGGCAGGCGCCTAATTCCATAAGTGAATTTTATAAAATGTTAAAGGTTTGACTATTGCAGTGGCGATGAGTTAGGATAATGGCGTAATGATGTGTAACATTTCACAAGTTGTTATTGCATGATAATCCATTGGAGGTTTTTATTATGTCTGATTACCGAACAGAAGAAGATACTTTAGGCCCAGTTAAAATCCCCGCAAGTGCATTATGGGGACCGCAAACGGAACGGAGCCGCAATAATTTCCCAACTGGTCAGTACATGCCGTTAGCAATTATTCGTGCTTTACTGAACATTAAGAAGGCAGCGGCCCAGGCGAACATGGAAACCAATGCAATTTCTGCTGACAAGGGTAACTTAATCGTGAAGGCAATCGATGAATTGCTCGCGTTAAGTGATGAAGACCTGCGCAAGGACTTCCCATTGAAGGTTTACCAGACTGGTTCTGGAACGCAGACCAACATGAACACTAATGAAGTCGTGGCCCACAAGGCTCACGAAATCAACCCGGACATCGAAATTTTGCCAAACGATGATGTCAACAAGGGGCAGAGTTCAAACGATACTTTCCCAACCGCGATGAACGTGGTGGCTTTGGAAGCCTTAGACAACCTGAAGCCAGCGGTTCAACACCTGATTGACGAATTGAAGATTAAGCAGGACAAGTACTGGAAGACAGTGAAGGTTGGCCGGACCCACCTGCAAGATGCCGTGCCGTTGACGTTCGGTCAAGAAGTTTCTGGCTACGTTTCCGCATTGGAACACGACTTGGACTACATCAAGACTTTGGAACCAACCCTGAACGAATTGGCAATTGGTGGAACTGCCGTTGGTACTGGCCTGAATGCCGCCGAAGGGATGCCGGAAAAGATTGCTGAAAAGCTGTCTGAAGTTTACGGCTTGAAGCTGACTGCCAAGAGCAATAAGTTCTACGGCTTAGCTAACCACTCTGGCCTGGATGTAGTCCACGGTGCTTTGAAGACTTTAGCCGCTGACATGTTCAAGATTGCCCAGGATATTCGTTTCTTGGCTTCTGGTCCCCGGGCTGGTTACGATGAATTAAACATTCCAGCTAACGAACCAGGCTCATCCATCATGCCAGGAAAGGTTAACCCAACCCAGGCGGAAGCCGTTACGATGGCTGCTATTCGGGTCTTCGGTAACGATACCGTGGTTACGATGGCTTCATCCCAAGGTAACTTTGAAATGAACGTTTACAAGCCCGTCCTGATCGACGCCTTCCTGGAATCGGCGGACCTCTTGGCCGGAACCATCACTGGCTTTGCTGACCGCTGTGTCGCCGGCATGACCGTCAACGAAAAGCGGATGGCCGAACTGGTTGACAATTCGCTGATGACGGTTACCGCACTGTCACCACACATTGGTTACCACGACAGCGCTAAGATTGCCCAAGCCGCTGATAAGGCTGGCAGCACGTTGAAGGAAGCAGCCCTGAAGTCCGGCAAGGTGACTGAAGAACAGTACGACGAATGGATGGATATGCTGAAGATGACTAACGTTGATCGTGAAGACTAATTAAAAAGGAGATCAATTAATAATGGCAGAAAAGTTTCAACCATTATCAGTTAGCAAGCTGGATGACAGCTATGATGCTGTCATCATCGGTTCTGGTGGAACCGGGCTGGCCGCTGCTATTCAGGCCCACGAGCTGGGCATGAAGGTGGCCGTGCTGGAAAAAGAAGAGGAACTGGGTGGGAACACCAACCGGGCCTCTTCCGGGATGAACGCCGCCGAAACCAACGTTCAGCTACACCACGGTGTAATTGACAACGTCGGTGACTTCTACCGTGAAACCTACAAGGATGGTGGCCGGCTCAACGATAAGGACATGCTGGGCTACTTCGTCTACCACACCGCGCCGGCAATCGACTGGTTAGCTGACCACGACATCAAGCTGGATGACATCACCGTTACCGGGGGGATGTCCAAGAAGCGGACCCACCGGCCAGCAAGTATGGCGCCGATTGGTGGCTTCCTGGTCAACAGCCTCCTCGGTGTTGTAGCCAAGGAAGATATTCCGGTCTTTAACCGCACCAAAGTCATTAAGCTCTTACAGGACGCGGACAGCCGGGTTAACGGGGTTGAAGTCAAGTCTGGCGACCTTACGAAGCGGGTCAGTGCCAAGGCAGTGATTCTGGCAACCGGGGGCTTCGGTGCTTCTAAGGAATACATCGAGCGCTTCCGCCCCGACCTCAGGGATTACAAGACGACCAACCAACCGGGAGCAACCGGGGATGGCCTGAAGTTAGCTGAAAACGTCGGTGCGGAACTGATGCAGATGAACCTAGTTCAGGTCCACCCAACTGTCCAGCAAGACAACCCCCATGTTTACCTGATTGGGGAAGCCGTTCGGGGTGAAGGAGCCATCCTGGTTAACGCTGACGGGCAGCGGTTCGTGAATGAGCTGAACACCCGGAAGATCGTTTCCAACGCTATCACTGCTTTACCAGAACACAGTGCTTATCTGATTTTTGATCAGGGCATTCGTGACCGTGCTAAGGCCATTGAGTTCTACGACAAGGTGGGCTTAGTTGTTCATGGTGATACGATTGAAGACTTGGCAGGCAAACTGAAGATGGACCCAGCAACCTTGAAACAGACAGTTACGACTTGGAACCAAGCCGTAGAAAATCACGATGATACCGAGTTCCACCGGACAACCGGGATGGACCGGGGAATCACTAAGCCAGGCTTCTTCGCTATCCACATTGCTCCGGCTATCCACTACACGATGGGCGGAATTCACATCACACCGAAGACTCAGGTGCTGGACGGCAACGGTGACATCATTAAGGGTCTCTTTGCTGCAGGTGAAGTTGCTGGTGGTTTGCACGGTAACAACCGGGTTGGTGGTAACTCTATCGCCGAAACGATTGTCTTTGGCCGCCAGGCTGGACAGCAAGTAACTCTGTATGCACGCAGCCTTAAAAAGTAGGACCCAAATTATTTAGCCAGTACCGAATTGGGCGCTGGCAATGAGCAATTATTTTAACCTTATTCAGGGAGGAATTTAATATGATTAAACGTCGCCACAAGGTTCTCCTAGTTGGTGATGGTGCGGTTGGTTCATCATTCGCGTACTCATTGTTGCAAACAACACAGGAGGTTGACGAATTGGTAATTGTTGACCTGAACCGTGACAAGGCGGACGGGGATGCCATGGACCTGCAAGACATTACCCCTTTGGAGGCACCAACGATTATTCGTTCCGGCGAATACGCTGACGCTGCCGACGCGGACGTGGCCGTAATTACCGCTGGGGTACCCCGGAAGCCGGGCGAAACTCGGTTGGACCTGGTTAACAAGAATGCCAAAATCTTGTCGACAATTGTTCAGCCAATCGTCGACAGCGGTTTCCACGGTATTTTCGTGGTTTCCAGCAACCCGGTTGATATTTTGACGACCCTGACTCAGCGGATGTCTGGGTTCCCTAAGAACCGGGTCATCGGGACGGGAACGTCACTGGATAGTGCCCGCTTAAACGTGATTTTGGCAGAAAAACTGAACGTGCCGGTAAGCGAGATTGACGCCCACATCATGGGCGAACACGGGGATACATCCTTTGCAGCCTTTGATGAAGCTACGGTCAACGGCCAGCCGCTTAAAGAAGTTGCCAATTTCACCGCAACTAATTACGCTGGAATCGAGGAAATGGTGAAGGAACGGGGCGGTAAGATTATCGCACGCAAGGGTGCCACCTTCTACGGCGTCGCTAAGTGCCTGGCCTACATCGTGAAGGCTATCTTGGAAAACCGCAACGTGACCCTGCCAATCTCCGCACCCTTAAATGGTGAATACGGTGTTTCTGACCTCTACCTGGGTGTTCCAGCGGTCATTAACACTAGCGGAATCGTGAAGGTTATCGAACATGACCTTTCAGAAGAAGAGAGTAAGAAGATGGCTCATTCGGCTGCCAAGATGAAGGAAGTTCTTGACGGCGTAGAGCTGTAACTTGATTAGAGGAAAGACTTAATATTAAAGGGGAATTGAAAGATGGAATTATCAAAGTTCAAAACTAAAGCCTGGGCTTGGACGCTCGCCATTGGTTTAATCCTGTGGTTCTGTGGTCCAATTCGGCCGGATGGCGTTTCATTAGCTGCTTGGCATATGTTTGCCATTTTCGTTGCCACAATCGTCGGCTGTATCACCCAGCCGCTGCCAATTGCCGGGACGACCTTAGTCGGTTTCACGGTGATGGTGCTGGTAGGTCTGGCACCAATGAAGGGGGCCCTGACCGCCTTCAGCAACTCATCTGCTTGGCTGATTGCAATGGCCTTTATGCTCTCCCGGGGCTTCATCAAGACCGGCCTGGGACGCCGGATTGCCCTGGTATTCGTCCGGAGCTTCGGTCACCAGAGTTTAGGGTTGGCTTACTCCATCATGGGAATCGACCTGGTTACTTCACCAGCCATCCCATCTAACACGGCGCGTGCCGGTGGGGTTGTTTATCCAATCGTGAAGTCACTGGCGGAAACTTACGGATCTGACCCCAAGAAGGGGACCCGGAAGAAGATTGGTTCATTCCTGGTCTTCTCTGAATTCCACAGTAACCTGATTACTTCTGCAACGTTCATGACTGCCATGGCGCCAAACCTGGTTATCGTGGCCCTGGCAAAGACCCTGCACATCAACATTACATGGTTGGGCTGGTTCGTTGCCGGTGTTGTTCCAAGTGTTATCTGTCTGCTTGCTACTCCATACATTATCTACAAGATGTACCCGCCTGAGGTTAAGGAAACGCCTAACGCGAAGGAATGGGCTAACGAAGAATTAGACAAGATGGGCAAGATGAAGATTTCTGAAAAGCTGATGGGCTTGATTTTCATCCTGACCCTGGTTCTCTGGATGTTAACTAGTTTCATCCCAGCAATTGAAGCCACCTTCGTCGCCTTCTTGGCAATTTCCCTGCTGCTGATTACCGGTGTCCTGGACACAAAGGACCTGCTGCACGAAACTGGTGCTTGGAACGTTCTGATCTGGCTGTCTGTCCTGGTCTACATGGCTGGTCAACTGTCAGAATTAGGCTTCATCAAGTGGTTCTCTAGTTCTATCGGTTCTGCCCTTCACGGCATCAGCTGGGTTTGGGTCCTGGCAGTCTTAATGATCGTTTACTTCTACGCTCACTACTTCTTTGCTAGTGCCACTGCACACGTTACTGCGATGTACGCAGCCTTCGTATCCGTTGCGGTTGCCGCCGGTGCTCCTGCAATGTTAGCGGCAATGCTGTTGGCCTTCACTTCTGCATTCATGAGTTCTACTACTCACTACGCTAACGGGCCAGCTTCCGTGCTGTCATCATCAGGTTACGTTACCCAGTCCGAATGGTGGAAGATGAACTTCATCATGGGGATCTTCTACCTCCTGGTATACGGAATTATCGGTACCCTATGGATGAAGATTATTGGCCTCTGGTAATAAGTTAATTGAATAGTTTGCTACTGAAAGAGTTGGATTGGTAAGTTGCCTTTTTGAATCATTCACTAGTAATCAAAAAAAGTGACTTAGCAAAGACAAATTGCTAAGTCACTTTTTAAATCCTAAATTCCGAGAGCGTCGGTAATCCGCAAGGCAACTGACTCGGTCAGAATCATGTCGGTAAAGAGCTTCCCCTCCAAAGCACCGCGGGCCGCTTGGAACTTTGATTTTCGCTGGACGATGGCAAGCCGTCGGGGCACCCGCATGATTTGGTCGAGGGGGATGGAAAGGGTTTTGTCATTTTCCGGCGACACCAGGAACCGGCCGTGAAGGTCATAGGGCCGCCCAAAAGCGACACCGGCAATCTTGCCCAGGTCGACTCCGGGAAAAATCCGGTCAGTGTTCTCCGCCCAGGCGGGAATACTGTTGATGGACTGGCGGGTGCCAAGCCCACAAATGATAATATCCATCCGACGGGCCGCCGTAAACGCCGCGGTGAACGCCGGCTCCTGGTAAAGGGCCGTCCGTGCCTGGTCATTGATGATGTACAGCGGGCCGGGAATCGTCTGGTAGGGAACATCGTACTTGGCCGCGGCCTTTTGGACCATCCGCATCGACGCTGCCGAGGAGTGGTAGCGCATGTTTTCGCCCATAAACTGGGTAAAGATCAGCTGGCTGGCGGTCTGCTTGTTGAAGTGGTCGAGCATAGCGTAGATGGTCTCTCCCCAGGTCAGCCCGACCGTGTGACAGTCCCTAATCAGTGACTGGACTTGGTTGGCCGCAAAGGTCGCGATGATCTGGTCGCGGTCTTGGGGATTCGTCGGGTCCTTGATGACGATGAGGTTTTTAATCTTGAAGTGCTGCTGGAGGGTGCGTTCTAGTTTGGCGTTGCGGTCGTAGTCCGTGTGGATGTTGATGCTGACGATCCCCGAGGCCAGCGCTTCATCCAGGTATTTCATAATGAGGTAGCGGCTGAGGTGGTACTTTTTGGAGATGTCACTGATAGCCATCTTACTGAGGTAGTAGTCCTGTGCTAAGGTTGCCAGGAGCTGGTTGTGTTCTGCGTCCATGAATCTTTCACCTGCTTTGTGGAAAGTCTATTACAGTTGATTATAGCATTTAATTTCGCTCGGGTTATTTTTAAATATTTAAAAATATTCGCTTATATTTACAATATTTAAAAAAGATAGTAAACTAGGGCCTAGTGATTGGAGGATGTTAATGATGAAAGACGAAGAAGTATTATCGCTTCATGCAAAACACCACGGTGTGCTTGCTATCTCACCGGAGTTTGCGGTCCACAATAAGCAGGAACTGGGCGAGGCTTATACACCGGGCGTGGCGATTATTTCTAAGCTGATTGAACGCTACCCGGAGTTAAAGGATAAGTACACGATGAGCGGCAAGCTGGTCGCCTTGGTCACAGATGGTTCCGCGGTACTCGGCCTGGGAAACATCGGCCCGGCCGGCGGTTTGCCAATCGTGGAAGGAAAGGCCCTCTTATACAAGTCCTTGTCCGGAGTGAATGCTTTGCCACTGACCGTTGAGCAAGTTTCCCCAGATGAAGTGGTTAGTACCTTGAAGAATATGCAGGAATCCTTTGCTGGCTTCCACCTCGAAGACATTGCGGCCCCCCGCTGCTTTGAAATTGAGGAAAAATTGACGAAGGAAGTTAATATTCCCGTCTACCACGATGATCAAGAGGGGACGGCCATCGTAGTTCTGGCCGGCTTAATCAACGCTGCCAAGGTAGTTGGCAAGCAGCTGACCGACTTGAAGGTCGTCATCAACGGGTTGGGGGCCTCAGGGGTTGCGACCGCCCGCCTTCTTTTCGCGGCTGGGATCAAGAACATCACCTTTGTCGACATTGATGGTCCGGTTCACGCTGATAGTAAGAACTACAACCACTACCAGACGGACCTGGTTAAGCAGAGCGGTGACCAAACTGCTTATGCTGACCTGGACGAAGCCGTTCGCGACCGGGACGTCTTTATTGGCCTGTCCGACGCCGACGTTTTGAGCGCCGACCAGGTTAAGAAGATGGCGGATAACCCGATTATCTTTGCCTTGGCCAACCCGAAGCCGGAAATTGACCCGGCCGTGGCTCACGAGGCGGGGGTTCAGGTGATGGCAACCGGTTCGAGCCAGTACCCGAACCAGGTTAATAACATCCTGGTCTTCCCAGGGCTCTACAAGGGTCTGTTGGCAACCGACCTGAACAAGGTGGACTTCGGCCTGGAGAAAGCGATTGCCCATGGGATTGCTAGTCTATTACCCGAACCGACGGCCGACCGTTTCGTCCCTGGCGTCTTTGATGATGGGGTCGTGGATACGGTAGCCCAAGCGGTCAAGGATTACGCGGCGAGCAAGAAGTAACTAGAGGAGGAGTGACCATGCAGGTTCGTGAAATCAACATTCACATCAAGCGGAACTTTGCCAAGTGGCGGGCGTTCTTAAAAAAGACGGGAATCACGGAGTTTTCACCAAAGGAAACCCAGCAGGTTGAGCGAACCTTCGTCTGGGAGGAGGACGGCGAGATCATGGCGACCGGCTCGATTGCTGGCAACGTCCTGAAATACATCGCCGTCTGTTCCAAGGTCAAGGGCCATGGGGAAACCTTTAATGAGCTGGTCAGCAAGCTGGTCAACGAGGCGGCAACAATGGGCCGCTTCCACCTCTTCGTCTTTACCAAGCCTCAATATGTCCAGAGCTTCGGCTACGTTGGCTTTCACGCCCTGGCGGTGGTTGACGACGGGGCCATCATGGAGAATGGGACCCCGGACGTTCACGACTACATCCAGGACCTGCCGCATTTTGCCGACCAGGACGATAGTCAAATTGCTGGTATCGTGATGAATGCCAACCCCTTTACCAACGGCCACCGCTACCTGGTGGAGCAGGCTAGCAAAGAAAACGACCACGTCTACGTTTTCGTAGTCAGCCAGGAGGCCTCGCTCTTTACCGCTGCGGAGCGTTACCAGCTAGTCCAAGCGGGATGCGCCGACCTGGACAACGTGACGGTGGTTCCTGGCGGAGACTACATGGTTTCCTACGCCACGTTCCCAGCCTATTTCCTTAAAGACGACCAAAACGTGGCCCACTTTCAGGCCGCTTTGGACGCCACCCTCTTTAAGGAGCAAATTGCCGCGCCGTTAAACATTACGCGGCGTTATGTTGGCAGCGAGCCGTTTTCGCCGACAACTGATATTTATAACCAAGAATTAACTAGGGTTCTACCACCTGAGGTTGAGGTCAAAATCCTGGATCGGGCTGCTAATGCCAGTCAGGACGTGATTTCAGCCACGAAGGTACGAGCAGCGATTGCTAATGATGAATTAGCGGTGGTGCAAGATTACGTTCCACAAACGACGCTCTCATTTATTCAAAATCACTGGTCTGATCTCAGAGCACGCATTAAGGAAGGAAGTTTAGAATAATGGATATTAAGAAGACTGCACTTGCAGGAACTTTGGAATCATCCGATATCCAAATCACCCTGAGCAAGGGCGACAACGGAATCAATATCGACCTGGATTCCTCAGTGGAGGAGCTGTACGGCGACCAAATTCGCAAGGTCATCACTGAGACTTTGAACGCCTACGGAATTGACAACGCGAACGTCAAGGCCGTTGACAAAGGAGCCCTGGACTGTGTTGTGAAGGCACGGGCCATGGCAGCCGCACAACGGGCTCTGGAAACTACGGATCAACCAGACTGGGAGGTATTTTAATAATGGAAGAACGTTTACGTCGGACCATGATGTTTGTTCCGGGGAACAACGCCGGAATGGTTAAGGATGCTGGTATTTACGGTGCGGACTCCATTATGTTCGACCTGGAAGACTCTGTTTCCATGTCGGAAAAGGATGCTGCCCGGATGCTGGTTTACGAAGCATTGCAAACCCAAGACTACGGCGACTCTGAATTAGTTGTCCGGGTCAACGGGATTGACACGCCATACTTCAAGAATGATGTTTACGCCATGGTTAAGGCCGGCATCGAAGTTGTGCGGTTGCCAAAGGTTGAATCCGCCCAAATGATGCTCGACCTGGTCAAGGTAGTGGAAGAAGCCGAAAAGAAGTTCGGCCGCGAACCTGGCTCAACTCACGTCATGGCCGCCATTGAAAGCGCGAAGGGTGTTCTAAACGCCCCAGAAATCGCCGCAAGTACCGACCGGATGATTGGTCTGGCCCTGTCTGCCGAAGACTACACGACTGACATGAAGACCCACCGTTACCCAGACGGCGCCGAACTAGAATTTGCGCGGAACATGATTCTCCACGCCGCCCGGGCTGCTGGAATTGCCGCCTTCGATACCGTCTTCACCAACATGAATGACGTGGAAGGCTTCCAGCGGGAAACTGAACACATCCACGAACTCGGCTTTGACGGCAAGTCCCTTGTTAACCCACGGCAAATTGACTGGGTCAACAAGGTTTACGAGCCAACCAAGAAGGAAATCGAAAACGCATTGGACGTGGAAGCAGCCATTGAAGAAGCCCACCAGAAGGGTTCCGGTGTTATTTCCATGAACGGTCAAATGGTTGACCGCCCAGTTGTCCTGCGTGCACAACGGGTAATTCGCTTAGCTAAGGCTTCCAACCTGATCAATGAGGAGGGTGAATACATTGAAAAATAGTGTCGGTCGTGAAATCTCAGACGAAATCTTAAACTCAACTAACTACAAGCCATTTGAAACTACCGAAATTGGCCACCCAACGGTTCACTACACGGGCCATGATGTTCGTGTAACCAAGGGTGATGACAAGCTGGTCGACTCCTTAGACCAAGTCATCAAGGACAACCTGAAGGACGGGATGACGATTTCATTCCACCACCACTTCCGGAACGGTGACTATGTCTTCAACATGGTTATGGACAAGATCATCAAGATGGGCTACAAGGACCTGACCCTGGCGCCATCATCCCTGACCGGTGTGATGAACGACAAGGTGGTTGAAGCCATCAAGGCCGGTACCATCACTAACATTACCAGTTCTGGGATGCGGGGCAGCCTGGGTGAAGCCGTTTCTCACGGTTTATTGAAGAACCCAGTTATCTTCCGTTCCCATGGTAACCGTGCGCGTTCCATCGAAAACGGCAATATCAAGATTGACGTGGCCTTCCTGGGTGTTCCAAATTCCGACCGGATGGGGAACGCTAACGGGATGGAAGGTGACTCCGCCCTTGGTTCCCTTGGTTACGCCCTGGTGGATGCCCAATACGCCAACAAGGTGGTTCTCCTGACTGACACCATCGCCGACTACCCGAACACGCCTGCTTCCATCAAGCAGACCCAGGTCGACTACGTGGTTAAGGTTGACAAGGTTGGGGACCCTGACCGGATCGGTAGTGGGGCTACCCGGTTCACTAAGGACCCGAAGGAATTGAAGATTGCCAAGATGGTTAACGACGTCATCGTTAACTCACCTTACTTCAAGAACGGCTTCTCCTTCCAGACTGGTACTGGTGGTGCTTCACTGGCCGTTACCCGTTACCTGCGTCAATCCATGCTGGACAACGACGTTACGGCTGCCTTCACTTGTGGGGGAACGACTTCACCAATCGTCAAGCTGCTTGAAGAAGGCCTGGTTAAGAAGGTTATGGACGTCCAGGACTTTGACAAGGGTGCCGCTTCCAGCATGAAGTCCAACCCTGGCCAAATCGAAATTGACGGTTCCTGGTACGCCGACCCTGACAACAAGGGTGCGATGGTTGACCAACTGGATGTTGCCATCCTGTCTGCACTGGAAATTGACACCAAGTTCAACGTTAACGTGCTGACTGGTTCCAACGGGGTTATCCGGGGTGCCGTTGGTGGTCACCAGGACGCTGGTACCGCTAAGATGACGATCATCTCTGCTCCACTGACCCGGGGCCGGATTGCCACCGTTGTTCCCGCTGTTAACTCCATCACTACGCCAGGCTCATCCATTGACGTCCTGGTTACTGAAGTTGGGGTAGCCGTTAACCCAGCACGGAAGGACCTCATTGAAGCCTTCAAGAAGGCCCCAAGCATTCCGCTGGTTTCAATCGAAGAACTGCAAAAGAGGGCCGAAGGAATCGTTGGCAAGCCAAAGCCAATCGAATACACTGACCGAACCGTGGCCCTGGTTGAATACCGTGACGGAACTTTGATTGACGAAGTAAAGCAGATTAAAGACTAATTTTAAGAATTGATAAAACGGGTGAGGTTACACGGAATCCCACCCGTTTTATAATACATATAGTAGAATACACAAACGTGAAAGGAGCCTACAATGACAAACATTTTTGCAACGGGCCAGCCCCAGGATATTCCAGCGGTGTTGGCAAATAAGGATCGGCGAGCAGCCCTTCAACAACGGCTGGTAGCGGCCCACCCCGGTATGACGGTGGTGGCGGCCAAACTCAATATTCCGGGACCCATCAAAAATAACCGGGCCATTCAGCGCTTCTTCACGACGGAACTGCTGGCCTTGGAACGGGATTGGCTCACCGCTGGTCAGCTCTTTTACCAGGATACAGAGTGGCTGGACGCCGGGACCGGTCCCGAACGCTTCTACCTGGTCAAAGCAGCTCCCCAGGACGTGAAGGCACAGACGACCCGCTTTGAGGAGGGGCAAGCAAGCCACCGCCTCTTTGACTTGGATGTTCTGGTGCAGCGGGCTGGGCAGGTTGTCCCACTTTCACGGGCGGACAGTGGCCAGCCGGCGCGGCGGTGCTTTGTCTGCGGGCGGCCGGCAAAAGAATGCGGGCGGTCCCGGCGGCATACGGTGGCGGAATTGCAGGCGGCGGTAAGCAGCTTGATTAGCGCGGCGCTGGCGGCCGAGCAGCGGCGCCGGGTGCGTGACCGCCTAGTGGCCTTTGCCCAGCAATCACTTTTGTACGAAGTAGTGGCATGGCCCAAGCCGGGCTTGGTGGATCCGGTGGAACACGGCGCTCATCCTGACATGAGCGTCTTTACATTCATCAACAGCTCCCTGAGTTTTCGCCGCTACCTGGAACAGGCTGCGGAACTGGGCCTGAGCGAACACCCAGCCGACTATACGCTGATGTTTAAGGAACTCCGTGAACTTGGCAAGCGGGCCGAACAGGCAATGTTTGCGGCGACAAACGGCGTGAATACCCATAAGGGCGCCGTCTTCTCCCTTGGCATTATGACCTTGGCGGTGGCAGATAGCTGGCGGCGGAATGGTCGCGTCGACCTGGCAGATATCCAAGCAACGGTCAAACAGCTCCTCGTTGGCTTGGTTCAGGATGACTTGCAAAAACAAGCAGCAGTGGACCAGCAGACGGCCGGGGAACTCCAGTACCATCAGTATGGTTTGACCGGAATTCGGGGCGAGGCCCAGGCCGGCTACCCAACGGTATTTGACCATGGCTTACCGACGATGCTTGCTACCGCTGGCGAGTGGAACCGGCGGATTATCCAGACGATGCTTGCCCTTGCCCGCTACACCGAGGACTCCACTCTGGTGAAACGGGCTGGTGACCCGACTATTTTGGAATGGAAAAACACCCAGGTGGACGCATGTCTGGTGGCGGGCGGAATCACGACCGCGGCGGGGCGGGCAAAGTTGGCCCAGCTGGAGCAGGAGTTTACTGCTAAGCACCTGAGCCTTGGCGGAACCGCCGACCTGCTGATTGTGACGATCTTTCTGACCTTAGTAAAGGAGGGACTGGCCGATGGACTTTCAAACGAGTGATGGTGTGCGGCTAAATTATCGGATCCAGGGCCAGGGGCAGCCGGTCGTCCTCATCCATGGCTTCGGTGGCTACCAGCAAATTTGGTGTCTCCAGATACCCGAGTTGCTGGCAAACGGTTACCAGGTGGTGAGTTATGACCAGCGCAACCATGGCGCGTCAGGACACACTGCGGGCCTGGCTTCGGTGGACCGGCTGATTGCTGACCTCCATGAATTGCTAGTTGGCTTGAACATCGAACGGCCGTTTTTGATTGGGCACTCGATGGGGGCGGCAGAAATATACGGCTTCCTCCAGCATTACCCGGATTTTCCGGTCCGGGGGGCAATCGCTATTGACCAGTCGCCCAAGATGCTAAATACAGCCAAATGGCCCTATGGCTACATGGACATCACCCGGGCATCCTACCGGCTCAAGCTCAAGGAACATGGCAACGTCCGGGAAACGTTGAACGGGGTACCCAAGCAGGTCTTGAACCAACTGGCTCCAGAAAAGGAAATGTTTCCCTTTGTGCGGGCTGACAACTTGCCCTTGCTATACGACCACGCGAAGAAGGATTGGCGGACGGCGGTTGAAGCTGCCTCGATCCCGCTTCTCCTGGTGACGGCTAACCAGAGCCCTTACTTTGACGGTCGCTTTGCCGATGCGATGGCGGCGGCTAATCCGGAGTACGTTAGTCGCCAGGCGGTTGACCAATCCGGCCACGTGGTGATGGCGGAGCAGGCCGGGACCTTTAATACGCTGATGATGGAATTTTTGAAGGAACACTAATAAAAGGCACAGATTCGGTTGCGAGTCTGTGCCTTTTATGCTTTTGAATTCTTTTATACTTCTTTATACTTTTTGCCCAGGAGCTGGTTCATACTTCCATTAACGTGTTCACCAGCACAGGGCTAGTGTCTAGGTACAGACGCTTGGCCGATGCGTGCCGCGCCAACCAGCGCCCCAGCCTAGTCTAACCGCCCTGCCGAGGAGCTGGTTCACACTTCCTACTTAATAAATTGGACCTGTTCACTAATCTTCTTGATCTGTTCTTCCTTGCGCCGGTTAAACTCGGCCTTCTTGGCGTCAAAGAAGTTGTCGCCATTCGTGTCAATCGTGACGATCAGGGGACCGAAGTCTTTGACCTTGCATACCCAGAGCGTTTCTGGCATCCCCAGGTCAGTCCACTTGGCGTCAACAATTTTTTCCACGTGCTTGGCAGCGTAGACGGCGTTACCGGCTGGGTAAACTAGCTGGAGGGCCTTGTCATTCTTGCAGGCCCGTGCGGTTCCCGGACCCATGCTACCCTTACCAATGATTAGGCGGACGCCGGTCTTGTGAACGAACTCTTCTTCAAACATTTCCATCCGCATAGAGGTCGTGGGTCCGACGGCAACCATCTTGTAATGGTTGTTAGGCAGGTATTTGATGATCGGTCCGGCGTGGAGGATTGCCTTGTCTTTGACGTCCACGGGCATCTCCAGGCCCTCCTTGACGACCCGCCGGTGACCGTCATCCCGGCAGGTAACCATTGTCCCGGTAAGGTAGACAATGTCGCCAATCCGAATGTCCTTAATATCGTCAGCGGAAATTGGTGTGGTTAAATGATAGGTCTTCATTTTATAGTTCAACTCCCTTGTTCATTGGTAGTTCGTAGTTTAAATCTTGGTCGAGCTTGATTAAGCCCCGCCGGTGAGACCAGCAACCGGTGCTGACCCCAACCCCAATTACCGATGGGTGGCGGGCAGTATTAATGATGTTGACGCCCATAACGGATTTCTTGCCGCCGAAGCCCTGGGGACCCAGGCCAATCGCATTAATCCCGTCTTCCAGCAGGTGTTCCATCTTGGCAGCCCGCTTATTGGTGCTGTATGAGTCAACCCGTCGGAGCAGGGCCAGCTTGGAGTTCATCGCGGCGGTTTCAACTGAGGTCCCGATTCCGACCCCAACGAGCAGTGGCGGGCAGGCATTAACCCCGTAGGTTGTCATCCGGTCCATGACAAAGCGGGTGACCCCTTCGTAGCCTTCGCCGGGCATTAAGACCTTAGCGACCCCGGGCAGGGTACAGCCCCCACCGGCCATGTAAGGGTAAATCTCAATGTCGGAACTGTGGGGAACCAATTGGGTGAAAATCCCTGGGATTCCATCCCCAATGTTGATGTTGGTGTTGTATTCGTCAAAGGTCTGAACGGCGTTGGTCCGCAGTGGGGCAATTTTGGTTGCCTGGTAGGTCGCGTCAACTAGGATTTCGTTCAGTTCGTCAATCAGTGGAAACTTGGTGCCGACCTTGACGAAGAATTGCAGGGTCCCGGTATCCTGGCAACTCGGCACGTCCGCTTCGGCCGCTAGCCGCTGGTTCTCCATCATCGTGTCGTAAACGATCTTTTGCAGTGGATCGACCTCAATCTTAGAATACTCGACTAATTTTTTGGTAACGTCATCGGGGAGCCGGTGGCTAAAGATGTCAAGGTATTTAACCAGCAGATTGCGCAGCTGGGCGCCCTTCTTGCTTAGCATTGGTTCGGTATAGGTGTACTGCATAAGAATTCCCTCCTTAATTTCAGCTCCCATTATGTGCCAGCCGCCACAAACTAGCTATGCGGTCATTAAGGAATTTGGAGCGGTAGAAATGCGGGCGGACGGGAAACTAGGGCCGTCTTGGCGAACCCGGAGGATAAAAAAGGCCTAGCAGCCTGACCGTGAACCGGTCAACCGCTAGGCCGGGGAGATTTAATTGTTAATTGAACGGGTCAATAACTTGGTAAGTCATTTTTTATCATCGAGCAGCTTTTGCAATTCGGCCTTGAGCTGGTGATAGCGCAGACCATCCTGCTTGAAGGTGCAATCGTCACAGGCCGGAACAGCTGCTTCTCTGGAGCTGGGAGCCAAAAGCTGGCGGAGTTCCTGCTTAGCAGCCGCGGTTTGCTCCGCGGAAAGGGCCTGCTGGAAGCGGACGTCGACCGTTTTAAGCTGGGGCGAAAACTTGGCCTGGTAGGCAGAGGGGGTAATTCCAAAGTGTTTTTTGAAGGCGAGGTTGAAGGACTTGATCTCGGTAAAGCCGTTGGCGAGGGCAATCGTGCTGATCTTAGCCGAAGAAGTGTTTAGTTCACTGAGGGCGTGCTGGAGCCGTTCGCGGGTCAGGTATTCATAGAAGCCGATCCCGAAGTGTTGCTTGAAACTCTTGGAAAAGTAAGGCTTGGAGTAGCCAACTTGGTCAGCGAGCTGGCCAAGGCTAAGGGGTTCTTGGTAGTGGAGCTGGATTTCCTTCGCTAACTGGGTAAACTGGGCGCTGCGCTGCTGGTGGGGCAGGCGATCGTGGGCAGCTGGAACAAAAAAGTTGTCATACAATAAGCTGGTGAGCGCGAACGCGGCACTGTTTTTCTCAAAAGGGTTGGCTGCCAGATCCATCCGGGCGATCGCCTGCCGTAGCCGCGAATAAAGGGGATGGTGGGGCACTAGCGCGGAGTTCAGGCGGAATTCGCCCTGATTTAGCTGGACTCCCTGCTCCTGGTAAAAGCGGGGATCAATGTGGGTGCGGATTGCCACCGTGTCGGGAACTGTCGCCAGAGTAGCGTGCCCCTGGTTGGCGTTTACCAGGATCAAATCATGGGGCGCCAGTTGGAACTGGTAACCCTCGACGTTGATAGTTAACCGCCCCTGGATTACCATCAACAGTTCGCAGCTGGGATGCCAGTTGTAGTGATAGTTACCGATCGCATAGATCAGCTGGTCGAAGTAGTCAGAAATTGGTTGGGATAGGGCCATACCCGCGGACCTCCTTTCACCTTAATTATAAGCCACTCCACCCCCTAACGGCGAATTATGATTTTTCCTTTTCTTTTCCAGCGCTTTTGGCGTAAGATTGTTAGCGTAAAGGGGATGAGAACAATGAATACCCGTGATCTCCAGTACTTTGTGGCACTGGTTAAATATAAAAACTATACCCAGGTGGCCAAGCTGTTTAAAGTTTCCCAACCGACGATCACCCAGTCGATCCAACGGCTGGAACGTGAATTCAATACCCAGCTGATTCGAAAGGACCGGGTTCACCGGGACGAGATGGTCACCCGCAGCGGGATGATGCTTTTCGAAAATGCCAAGCTGATTAACAAGAAAATTGACCTGGCCCACCAGGAAATTAGCCGGGCCAATAAGCGGCAGATTCGCTTTGGCCTGCCGCCAATCATCGGGAAAATGGCAATTTCCCAACTGGTGGAGAGTCTGCCCGATGACCTGCTGCAGCGGTTAAAAATCGTTTCGGTCGGCTCCCACGACCTCCTTAAACAGCTGCAGGACGGTAAAATCGACATTGCGGTACTCGGTTCTAACAACCTGATTGATGAACCGGGGATTTATGCCCACCTGGTGACGAGCCTGCCGTTTAACATTATTGTTAGTGACCACCATCCCCTGGCTAAACGCGGGGCGGTTTCCTTTAAGGAGCTGGCGGACGAACGCTTTGTCAACTTTGACCACCAGTACGTCCACTACGCCGCCTTGCAGGCCTACTGTACCTATGCCGGGATCAAGCCCCAGATGGTTGCCTACCGGATGCCGGACATTTCCTGGATCAAGGAGCTGGTCCGCCAAGACTTTGGCATCAGTCTGATGGTTAAAAACGCCATTCAAAACGAACCAGGGATCGTTGCCCTTGACATCCAGGACCCGATCCCAGTCAGATTTACGATTTCCGTGGCGGTTCGGGAGGGGTACGTCCTCAGTCCAGAAGAGGAAACCCTCGTTGACCTTCTCAAAGAACTCAAGTGATTTTCTAAGCAAAGTTGACAAGGGACGTATAATGATAATTGTGAATGATAGAGGACAATTACATTAGCGGAGGGAACGCTTTTTATGAGCAAGGAAGACGAGTTGCTGTCAGACGAATTTCAACCAACACCCCACTTATCCAACAAGCACCATATGGCCATTCCTTGGCACGATTTCTTTACCAACGATAATTTTACCCCGGCAAGCGAGGCCAACCTGGTCGAACGGGCTGCCATTGTGGGTCGGATTGGCTTGATGATGCTGTCGTACGGGACCGGAGCCTGGCGAGTTCGTGATTCAATGAACATTATTGCCCGCAAATTAAAGATGACCTGTTCGGTCGATATTGGTCTGGTGTCCCTGGAGTATACCTGCATGGACGCCCATCATAGTTACACGCAGGCTCTGTCGTTGCCGACGACCGGGGTTAACACGACGAAGCTGTCATATATGGAACAGTTTGTTCAGGACTTCGATGAACACGGCGACACGATGACCATTGGTGATATTCATGCCCGGCTGGAAAATATTACCCATTCGCGGGGGAAATATGCTCCCTACCAGGTGGGATTAGCGGCGGCACTGGCTTGCAGCGCCTTCGTTTTTCTCCTCGGTGGCGGCCCGGTCGAGATGATTTGCAGCTTTATCGGGGCCGGCCTGGGAAATTACGTCCGGCGGAAGATGAGCGACCGGCACATCACCATGTTTGCTGGAATCGGGGTCGCGGTCGCGGTGGCCTGCCTGAGCTACTTGCTGGCGCTGACAGTCTTGCAATTCGGTTTCCACGTTAGTTCCCGCCATGAGGCCGGCTATATCGGGGCGATGCTCTTCGTCATCCCCGGCTTTCCCTTCATTACCAGCGGCCTGGACCTGTCTAAGCTCGATATGCGGTCGGGCCTTGAACGGTTGGCATACGCCGCGTTGATTGTTGTCGTGGCGACCCTGGTCGGCTGGGTGGTGGCGATGGCGGTAAACCTCCGGCCAGAGAACTTTCCCCACCTGGCGCTGACCTCGCTGGTCTACATGCTGCTGCGTTTGCCCGCCAGCTTTTGCGGGGTCTTCGGTTTCTCAATTATGTTTAACAGTACCCCCAAGATGGCGGCCCTAGCCGGTTTGATTGGCGCGGTGGCCAACACGACCCGCCTAGAGCTGGTCGACCTAGCCCAGATTCCGGCGGGGCCAGCGGCCTTTGTCGGGGCGATGATTGCGGGGCTGTTAGCTTGGATTGTTAAACGCAAGGTTCGCTACCCGCAGATTTCGATTACCGTACCGTCGATTGTCATCATGGTGCCGGGGCTGTACATGTACCGGGCGATGTATAATATCGGCCTAACCTCCATTAGCGTGGGGGCCCTCTGGCTGACGAAGGCGCTGCTAATCGTGATTTTCCTCCCGCTGGGGCTAATCACCGCCCGAATTATCACGGATACGAAATGGCGGCATAATGGCTAGAATGGTGAAACAAGGTGAGCTAGAGTGATAATTAAATACCCCCAAGAGCTACTGAAACAGGTTCGGGAACGGACTGCTGGCCGTCAGCTGGCGGGTTTTACCCCTGGGCAGGGACCGCTGCACCCGGACATAATGCTGGTCGGTGAAGCGCCAGGTCGCCATGAAGAGCAGGTGAACATACCGTTCTCTGGGGCCTCGGGGCAGGAGCTGATGAAGCTCCTCAACTCGATTGGCTATTCGCGGGACAATACCTACATCACCAGTGTTGTCCGCCAGCGACCGTACTCCATTAAACAGGTGCGGGATAAGAAAACCGGTGAGCTGGTCGAGAAGCGGCCAAACCGGACACCGACGAAAAAAGAGGTGCTGGCCTTTGCACCGCTGTTCGACTGGGAGCTGGCAACGGTTGCGCCGCGGATTATCGTGCCGCTTGGTAATACGGCCCTGCAACGCTTGCTGGGACCGACCGCCAACATTGGTGAACTGCACGGGCAAAAACTGGTGCGGCCGATTCAGCAGGCAACTTCGGACGGCAAGGGCTACCAGTGGTCGACTGACGATTATACCCTAGTGCCGATGTACCACCCGGCCGCAATTTTGTATGCGCGACGGCTCTTGCCAACCGTGCAGGCAGACTGGCAGAAACTGGGCCAAGTGGTGACTGCCGGGGTGAAGAAAGAATAATTAAGCAGAAGGGGTCTTATGTTAGGAACCCTTCTTTTTTGTAGAGAGTAAGAATTTAAGGAGGTAACAGTTTGGAAAATCACCGACGAAGATCATTAGTTACGGGGGCGCTCCTCCTTTCAAACATCATGGCGGGGATGGACGCGACGATTGTCAATACGGCTCTGCCGGCCATTACCAGTGACCTGCACGGTTTACAGTACATGGGCTGGATCGTTGCCACCTTCCTGCTCGGGATGGCGGTGGCAACCCCGCTGTGGAGTAAGATGGGGGAGCACCAGGGCAATAAGCGGGCCTACATCACTGCTACCGTCCTGTTTGTCATCGGGGCTATCTTTCAGGGGCTGGCACCGAACATTACCTGGTTCATCATCGCCCGGACCGTGATGGGGATTGGGGCCGGGGGGATGAACACCATCCCCTTTATCGTCTACGCGGAGATTTACCAGAACCTGCGGAAACGGGCCGCGGTGCTCGGAATTTCCAGCGCCTGTTTCGGAACGGCCTCGATTATTGGTCCCCTGCTCGGTGGCTGGATTGTGGATACCCTGAGCTGGCACTGGGTTTTCTACGTTAACGTCCCGATTGCTTTGCTGGCGATTACCCTAGTGGCGATTTTCTACCAGAGCCCGAAGCGGCAGGCAGCGGGGAAGCCGGTTGACTACCTCGGTGCCTGTCTGCTGGTGGTGAGCCTGGTGACTATTCTAGTGGCCGTCCAGCTGATCGGTAGTAGTGCAAGCGGCTGGCTGGTCACCCTGCTCCTTGTCATTGGCCTGCTCCTCCTGGTTTGGATGGTGCGGGTCGATAGTCAGGCCGCCGACCCGATCGTGCCGAGCCGGTTGTTTAAGAACCGTGAACTGGTAATTGACTTCCTGCTCTTCGTGATTATCTGGGGGTCCTTTATCGCCTTCGTGACCTACATTCCGATGTGGGCGCAGGGACTACTGGGTCTGAGCGCCCTCCTCGGGGGGATGACCCAGATTCCTGGGGCCGTGACCAACTTTATCGGCTCCGAGCTGGTTCCTTTGCTCCAGGACCGCTGGGGCAAGTACTGGCTAGTCACCTGCGGGGCAGCAACGATCTTTATAGCCTTTGTTGGTATCCTGCTGGGCGGCCAGCGGGCGCCATTCTGGCTCCTTTTGCTGATGGGGGCCTTTGAAGGCTTCGGTGTCGGGCTGGTCTTCAATATTTTGCAAATCAGCGTCCAGACTGACGCGGAACTCCGCGACGTCCCGATTGCAACCTCGCTGGGCTACCTTTTGCGAATTTTAAGCCAGACCCTAATGGCGGCGGTTTACGGGGTGATTTTGAACCAGGAGCTCTTCCGGGGCGTCCAAAAGTACCACGGCGATATTACGATGCGGATGCTAAACAAGCTCTCCAACGCGGAAACGGCTAACCAGCTGCCCCGCGCTCTGGTGCCAACGACGCGGCAGATCCTGTACAGCGGTTACCAGAACATCGTCATCGCGGCGGTGGTCCTGATTGTGCTATCGCTGCTAATCGTTGTACCATTAGCGTTGCGCAGTCATCCACAAAAAGTTAGATAGTAAATAACGGTCCTCGTGGGAGCGAGACAGAAGTCGTTTACGACTTCGTTTTCGAGCCCCCGCGAGCACAAATAGGGCTTCAGAGTTCGGCTTTACCGAACACTGAAGCCCATTTGTGTACCGCACTATTTGCTTTTTGTTAAAGTGATAGGTCTTACGTCACAGTCTCATAAGGACCGTTACTTATCTGGATGCTGAGCGTGCCACTGTTTGATTTGGGCCAGTCGGGCTTTAAAACGAGCTTCCCGTCCAGAAGCGGTTGGCTGGTAGAAATGCTCATTTTTAATTTCCGGGGGAATCGTTGTCATGGTGGTCAGCTTATCCTTGCTATCATGGGCATATTGGTAGCCCTTACCGTAACCCAGATTAGCCATCAGCTTAGTGGAAGCATTGCGGATTTGCAGGGGAACGGGAAGGTTGCCCGTTTTTTTGATGACCTGTTTAGCCCGCTGACGGGCGGCGTAAACGGCGTTTGACTTGGGCGCGCAGGCAAGGTAAATTACGCACTCCGTCAGGTGGACGTCACATTCGGGCATCCCCAGAAATTGGCAGGCCTGAAAGGTGTTGATAGCGACGTTTAGGGCGTTGGTATCGGCCAGACCGATGTCCTCACTGGCAAAGCGAACTAGCCGCCGGGCAATGTAGAGCGGGTCTTCGCCGCCGTCCAGCATTCGGGAACACCAGTAGACTGCCGCATCGACGTCACTGTTGCGCATTGACTTGTGGAGGGCGGAGATGATGTTATAGTGCTCCTCATCGTGTTTATCGTAGCGCAGGGACTTGGTGTTGATAAGCTGACTGAGGTCTTGTTCGGTGATGGTGACCTTTTTGCCCTCGCGTTTGCCATTGAGAACTGCCATCTCGAGGGTGTTCAGGGCAACCCGGGCGTCCCCATTGGCGAACTGGGCAATCAGGTGGATGGCGTCGGGCTGACAGTCCACTTCCAGCTGGGGAAAGGCCGCGGGGTGAGCCAAGGCCCGTTTGATGACCTCCTCTAGGTCGGCGGTAGTCAGGGACTTGAGGACGAAGACTTTACACCGGCTGAGCAGGGCGGAGTTGATCTCAAAGGACGGGTTTTCGGTCGTGGCGCCGATCAGGATGATACTGCCCCGCTCGACGAAGGGCAAAAAAGCATCCTGCTGGGCCTTGTTGAAACGGTGGATTTCGTCAATGAAGCAGATGGTGCGCTCACCATATTCCCGGTTCTGCTCGGCTTCCTGCATGAGCTTGCGGATATCTTTAATGCTGCTCGTAACCGCGGAGAAGGTGACGAAGTGGGCCTTGGTCTGCTGAGCAATGATTTCCGCCAGGGTGGTTTTGCCGACACCGGGTGGTCCCCAGAAGATTAACGAGGAGAGCTGGTCGTTTTCGATTAGCTCCCGGAGAACCCGGTGGGGACCAATCAGGTGTTGCTGGCCGACGAATTCAGCGAGGGTGCTAGGGCGGACCCGGTTAGCGAGTGGCGTCGCTCCTGAATTGCTCTGGGCAAATAGTGATTCTTGATGCATGCTAGCACTTCCTTTGTCCCTATTCTAAATTAAATCTTAACAAAATTGAATAAGTAAGCGTGTTACGATTGTAAGTAAAGAACAGGAAAAAGGAGCGACAGGGTGATGGAACGATTGAAATTATGGCGGTCGGGAATTGCCGGCCGGGTTGCCGACAACTTTGAATCAAGCATGAAGGAGCTGCGTCGCTGTGGTCACAACCGTTCTAACAAGTCGACCTTTGTGGAAATGGGAATCCAACTGAGCGGCTTCAAACACGCCTTAGCGGACCCCCAGGCTTTTGCTCAGCTGGTTGCTGCGTCTCGGCAGGCTAACAGCCAGGCTTACGTGATGCCGGATGTGCAGTTTACGGTGCGGCTCCATCAGGCCTTACAGGATGGGATGCCAATCTATACCTTGAACGAGCAGGGAGCCGGGCAACGGACAATCGTTTATTTAGCAGGTGGGGCCTACCTCCAACAGCCTGACAAGACCCATTGGGAGTACTTGAACCGGCTGGCCCAGCGCACTGGGGCCCGCGTGATTGTGCCGCTCTACCCCCTGGCGCCTAATAACAACTTTCGCGCGGCCTACCAGCAGTTGGCTGAGCTGTATATCAGCCTGTATGAGAACCTGCCCGCAAGTGATATTACCCTGATGGGCGATTCGGCTGGCGGGGGGCTGGCACTGGGCTTTAGTGAATACCTTGGCCGGCGGGGGCTGCCGCAGCCGGGGCACCTAATTCTCTTTTCCCCGTGGCTGGACCTGGACCTGCGGAACCCGTTGGTAGCAAAGTATGAAGAAGCCGATGTCACCCTGGCTAGCTGGGGCCTTCGGCAAATCGGCCAGTTGTGGGCTGATGATGTCGATCACCGTGACTACCGCCTAAGCCCGCTTTATGGCAACCTGGACCAGGTTCGTGACATCCATTTAGTTGCAGGAACCCGGGAAATAATGTACCCTGATGTTAACGCGCTCGTTCAAAAGCTACGGGATGCTCAGATACCGGTGGACTACCATGTTGGCCGGCGCCTGTTTCACATTTACCCGCTCTATCAGATTCCAGAAGCGGACGCGGTAATGGAAATGGTTGTTAAAGTAGTGAATAAGTAGCTTGATGAGGTGATTATCTTGACAAAAGTAGCAGTTGTATTTGCACCTGGTTGTGAAGAAGTCGAGGGACTAACGATTGTGGATGTCCTGCGGCGAATGGGGGTCGAAGTCACAATGGTCGGCTTGGAGGGCCAAGTAGTCCCGGGTGCCCATCAGATTGAATTGACCTGTGATACGGTCCTGGATGACCACTTGCTGGACTACGACCTGGTTGCCTTTCCGGGTGGCCGCGGTGGTGCCCAAAAGTTAAGCGCTAACAAGCAGCTGGCAGATTTGATGCGGCAGCGGAACGTAGCGGGCAAGTGGAACGCGGCAATGTGCGCAGCCCCGACTGCCCTGGCTACGTATGGCCTGCTGGATCACTGCGACTACACCTGCTTCCCAGGCTTTGAGAAGGAAATTGCTCAGCTGGCAACCGATGCCCACTTCAAGGAAGACATTACGGTCGTTGATGAAGGCGGCAAGGTTGTTACTAGCCGGGGGCCAGCAACGGCCATGGCCTTCGCCTTTCGGATTGCCGAAGTGCTCGGCCTGGATACCAAGCAGATCAAGCATGAGATGCTGTATGATTATTTGATGGAACAAAAATAAAAGTGAGACTAAAGGGTCCTGCGAGAACTGAGGCGGTTTGCTTCCAATTTCCCACAGGACCCTTAATTATTTCCCGGGACATATTAATTGGCACCTTCCCAAAACTCCTTATAATAATTAAGTAAGAGGAGGGAGCGCAATGTGTACGAGTATTTACCAGGTTACTTTGGACCGAACCCACTTACTGGCCCGGACGATGGACTGGCCGGTGCTAGCCGTCTCACCGCTATTCTTACCCCGGCACTTTAAATGGGCGTCGGTTTACCACCACCGGGTTTATGAAAATAAGTATTCCCTGGTCGGTGGCGGGAGTCTGTCCGCAAGTCGGGCTGACCTTTCTGATGGCGTCAACGAGTATGGTTTGATGGCCCAAAAACTGACTTTCGATAACGGTGCCCGCCTGGTTGACGAGCCGAATCCCGCTAAGGTCCAGCTGGCGGCGTATGAATTTGTCCTCTACCTGCTGGGCAATTTCAAGTCGGTGGCGGACCTGGTCGACCACCTGGCGGAGATTGAGTTGATGAGCGACGTGCTCAACGATATAAAGTTTGGCAAGCCCGAGATGCACTTCGCCCTCGCTGACCCGACTGGCCGAGTAGTGGTGGTGGAACCAACCCGGCAACCGATGCGGGTGATTGAAAATCCCCTCGGCGTGGTGACTAATAGTCCCGACTATGATCGCCAGCTCCGCCAGATGGAGAGGTACGTTGACTTTACGCCAGCCTTCCGGGCGGGGAAAGTACCGTTGAATACGCCCCGGGTGACGACCGGCCGGCTCTCCGGCAAGGCCAATCCGCCTGGCTACTATTCGCCAAGTGCCCGCTTTATCCGGGCCGCTTACCTCCGTGAACGGGCAGACGTGCCGACTGACAAGCTGGCGGGAGTGACCAGTGAGTTTCATCTGTTAGACAGCGTCACCGTTCCTCAAAACCGTCGTCACCAGCCGACTTATTCGGTATACCGGTCCGTGACGGTGGCGGAAAGCCGGGAGTATTACTTTCAGTCCTATCACCGGGGTGATACTACCAAATTACAGTTAACGGACGAGATGCTGGCGTGGACCCGACCCAAGGTCTACCATCTGCCCGACCGCTTGACGGTGCGGGAAATTAAATAATTAAAAAAAGCTGGTGGGAAAACTTTGCTTTCTCACCAGCTTTTTAGATGCTTGCACTTTCTACTTATTTCAACCACCACATCCAGAGGTGGCGCTTCTGCTGATCGATCCGTTGGTTGACGACACTGACGACAATCAGCATGTTTGCTACCAGCGAATTCTTCTTGCGGTAGGCAATGTAGCGGGGCGACCAGATGGACGCGTACTTATCCTTGTAGCGACGCAAACCTTGGAATCCATAGAGATGGTAGCCATACTCGTAGATGAAGTGGGCGACCTTTTCTTCGATGAAGCTGAATTGGTATTCACCAACGTTGGAAAGGGGCGCCATCCCGAGGTCAAAGTAGGTATAGCTATTTTCTTGGCCGTACTGGTACATGCTGATGAAAATCTTGTCCATGATTCCTGACGGGGCGTCCTTGCTGTGCCGCATCAGGTCGATGGTTAGCACTTCCTTGCCACCCGTTGGCATGAAGGTGGCAAAGGCAACCAGCTTACCGTCCTTATCCCGGACCAAGCCGACGGGGGCCTGGTTAATGTAGTAAGGGTCAAAGAAGCCCAGTGAGAAGCCCTTTTCGACCTGCTCGCCCAGCCAGCTGTCGGAAACCCGTTTGAGCTCTTGCATTAGCTGGTCATCAAACGGCGGCTGGACGACGCTAAACTGGTATCCTTCCCGGTCAAACTTGTGCATCAGAGCCCGCTGTGAGCGCTGCTTCTTACCAGCCAGGGTGAAGTCAGCCAAGGTAACCAGACCGCTTTCCCCAATCTTGATAAAGTCAAAGCCAAATTCGTGCAGCAGCAGGGTGAGGTCACTTGAAACTTCGTAGAAGACAATCTCATAGTCATACTCATCGGCGGTGCGGACAAATTCCCGGATGGCATCACGGAGAACGGCCTGGTTACCAACTGGGTCGCCCATGACCACTAGCCGGTCGTATTTTCGCCGGTACATGATGAACAGCTGGTCTTTGCCATCCTGCTGATAGAAGTAGATACTCTTATCGCGTAAGAAGGCCAGGTGGCTGGTCTCACTCCCGCCAAACTGGTCGATGACGGACCGGACCCGGTCGGCGTTGAAACTCCGCACGTGGTTGAAGGGATCAAAGCCAGCAATAAAGTAGCGGATAATGATGAACATCAGGAGCAGTCCTAAACCGAGCCCCAATAGTCCGGATAACCAGACCTTTTCACCGGGGAAGAAGAGAAAGCTCGGAATGTGGTGCTTGCTCATGTACTGGGGAGCGTTGATTACGCCGACGAGGACGTACAGGATGAAACTGCCGGCGAAAATCAGGCCGTCAATGGTAAATTTACCGATGGAGTACCGTAATTTCTTCCGGTACAAAACGTGGCGGGACATCAGGACTAGCAAGAAGACGATTGCCAGGTAGATGGTCAACCGGAGGGTCCCGAGGTTCCAAATGGTATTAGCAATTCCAATCAGGAGGAGTAGCAAAGTCGGCAGGTAGGCCCGCCGTACCTTAGACTGTAATCCCCGTGCGCAGGCCAGCATGGCGATGGCAAAAAGAACCGTAGTCAGCTGGTGGATAAAGAAGAAAGTGTAGGGGTACAGCTTTTGGACGATTTTATTTTCCGCGGTGAGGTCGGGAATGGAAGCGGTCAAAAGCATCAGGATTCCAGACAGGTACATGAAGGCGGTAATTAGGTAATAGGCCGCCTTGCGCAGCAGCATTAGCGGCAGCCCGTCAAAGAAATCGTTGACCTGGCGGGCTAGGTTATGGACGAACATCAGGCCTGCCAGTAGTAACGGAACGATGTAGTAGAAAATCCGGAAAAGCAGGAGCCAGATGACAATGGTGGTCCGCGGCACCCCTAACAAGGAGAGCTCAAAAATCATCATGACATCAAAGGACCCCAGGGCACCCGGAATCATTGACAGGACCCCCAGCACCTGGGCGACCGCGTAAAGGGGCAGGACGTTAATGAGGTTTTCCCGGACCCCCAGGCACCAGCCGACCAGGAGGAAGAAGAGGGCCACAAAGAGCCATTCCAGGGTCGAGCTGCCGACGATGAATGCTTCTAGCTTGGGGGTAACTTCCTTGAAGAGTTTATTGTTATTGATGACCGTAAAATAGAAGACGACTGGGAAGTAGAGGCCGCCACCGATGAGCCAGATTGAGTACTGGTTGAAGTGCCCGCTGTCATGAAAGCCAAACATGATGATTAAGGCAATCCAGCAGAGAATCGACAGGCCGGAGAGGAGGAAGACCGCAATTTTAGAGATTGCCAGCAGGATTTCCTTTTTACTAGCGTTTTTGTGGTAAAAGTAGGCCCGCAGCGTGGCCCCGAGGATTCCCCCGAAACCGGCGATGTTAGTTAGGGTGTTGGTAATCCAGCCGCAGCGGATAACGTAGGACTTGTTAAACTTGCCCGGCAGAAAGTGAAGGATTGCAAAGTCATACCCGAGCATTGGAACCACGGCGACACAGCCGGCGACGAAGAGGAGGACAATGTTCGCCCAGGAGAGGTTCGCCAGGCCCGTGCCGACTTGCTGCCACGTAACGGTCTTAAAGAAGTTGCCAAGGGCGTGGATGACAAAGATGAGGACCGAAGTGACGAATAGGAGCTTGATTATTCGAGAATATTTTTCCCACCAGGTAACCGGGTGCTTACCAAGTGTTTGCATAGTTAATTACTCCCCCTTAATGTTTTAGTACAGTATTATCATTATAAGCTATTCTGAAATTAATTATGGGGAATTTCCTGATTTTTAGTTGACGGGTGCAAGAAAATTTCGTATAATTTTATTTGTTGTCAAATGGTCCGTTGGTCTAGTTGGTTTAGGACGCATCCCTGTCACGGATGAGATCACGAGTTCGAGTCTCGTACGGACCGTATATGATATGTGAGAGGTTGGGTGATTGCCCAGCCTCTTTTTTGATTTGTCAGGAGGTTAATAATGGAAGCAACGTGGCAATATACTGGTCAGGAACCAATGAAAATCAAGAAGTTTTTGCAGTCACTAGGGATGGGGCACCGGCTCTTCAATGAAATCAAGAAGGGGCAGGGACAATTCCTGGTTGACCACCGGGTAGTGCGGCCGACAACGCAAATTTTGCCGAACCAGCCCCTGACCATCCAGGTGGCCCCCGAACCGGCTGATCCCACGGTAGCGGTGAGCCATGAGTCGCTGAAGGTGGTTTATGAGGATGATAACTGGCTAGTGGTCGATAAGCCGGCGGGAGTCTCTTCGATTCCAGGACCAACCACCAGCAACGGGACGATTTTAAACCGGGTCAAGGGTTATTTGGAAGAGCAGGCGAGCGAGGATTTGCGGCCCCACCTGATTACCCGCTTGGATCGTTTCACCAGCGGACTGCTCCTGGTTGCTAAACACCACGTGGCGTCGAGCATGATCAGCCAGCAGGTCCAGCAGCACCGGATGCTCAAGGAATACACGGCAGTTGTCAGTGGAAGATTTGCTGATGACCATGGCATGATCGACCAGCCGATTGCCCGGCGGGAGGGCCAAGTCGCCCGGGTGATTGCGCCGGATGGTCAGCGGGCCGTCACCGAATACTGGGTTGAGGACCAGGGAGCGGACTGGGCCCGCCTCCGCCTGCAACTGCATACTGGCCGGACCCACCAGATCCGCGTTCACCTAGCTTCGGCAGGCCACCCGCTGATTGGCGACCACTTATACGGTGGTGACATGATTAGGGCCGACCACCAGCTCCTGCACGCCAGTAAACTTTCCTTCCTGGACCCCTTTAGTCAAAAGCAGCTAACCTTTACGTCATCGCTGCCGGCGGAATTTAATGGATTTTAAAAATAGATAGTCTAAGCTAATGCGGAGACTGAAAATATTCAAAATGAAGCAGCGTTAAATGAAACTGAAGTTGTTCATTTAACGCTGCTTTTCTTATAGCTTTAATTCGATTAAGTAGTTCGCTATACTTAGATAAATTATTTATATGGGAC